>FZPS01000068.1_pt103 | contig 24208 bp, 22 predicted proteins | sample 1817821 | NCBI WGS metagenome assembly FZPS01 (sample SAMEA104158645, study PRJEB21678) | metagenome | place: Germany | collected 2015-04-21 | reverse complement strand
CTTGCCATTTAAAAGTTTTCTTGCCTTAATGCTCTTTGCTGTCACAGCGGTAATTGCGTAATGCAAAATAATGACAACACCAAGAGGCACTAGTCCGTAAAAAATAGAGATTGCAATATCTTGCATGGGCGTTACGGCAAGGTCTGCAATTGCTAGCACAATAACAAACTCATAAGGCTGTAATTCGCCTAGCGTTCTTTTACCCATAAGGCGCATACCTAGCACTAAAACAAGGAAAATTATTATGCTTCTTATAATGATTACTAACATATTTGTAGTATGCAAAAAAGGTAATATATTATTCGATATGATTAATGGCATAAAAAAAGAAACTGCCCATATTTCAAGGCAATTCCTTTCTTGTTTGTTGGCAGGAGTAGTAAGAATCGGACTTACGCTCTAGGAGTCAGAGGCCTATGTGCTACCATTACACCATACTCCAACAATACGCCTATTATATTACATAATAAAGCAAAAATCAATTATTTTTGCCATCATCTTTAACTTTTGGCTGTTTTAACAGCATTATTAGCGCTATGCCAACTGCTGCAGCCGCTGCGGCAAAGATAAACGCTGGCAGCATTTTGCTAATGTCGCCTGCTTGAGTTGCTTTATCTCTAAAGTACCCAGCAATATAAGATGAAGCTACTGCACCTATGCCAAAGCCAACTAGCACAAATCCATAGTTAGAACCCATATTCTTTGTGCCAAAGTAATCAGCGGTAAGAGCAGGGAATGTACCTAAAAATCCGCCATAAGAAAATCCGATTACGCCAATAAGCACAAGTATCATATAGCCTTTTGTAAAGGTTACAAAGGGGATTATTACTGCTGTTAGGATAAGCAAGATTAGCACCGTTTGTTTTCTGCCTACCTTATCGGACACCCACCCCCAAAACAGTCTACCAAAGGAGTTAAATATTGATATTATCATTACGCCTACGGCCGCGACATTTGCTGATATTCCTTTAGCTTGAGAAATAGGCTTAGCAAAACCAATCATCATAAGCCCTGCCATGCAAGCTAACATTAAAGTAAGCGTTATCAAATAATAATTGGGGGTTTTTAGCATTTCTAAAGGAGTATACTGCTTAATTGTTACTCCGCTTTGCTGAGCTGGCGGTGTCCAACCTTTTGGCTTATACCCGCTTGGCGGATTAACTATAAACAGTCCGCCTAATGTGCAAATCACCAAAAATATCAAAGCTAGCAAAGCAAAAGTCTTTAATTCCCCTACGCCTTGCACATTTTTACCTAGAATTTTAATTAGGCTTTCAGCAATAGGAGTAAATATAACTCCGCCAAAGCCTAAAGCAGACACAATAATACCGCTTATAAGTCCCCTTTTGTCAGGAAACCATTTTTGACAGCAAGCAATGGTGGTAGAATAAATAAATCCCATACCTAGTCCGCCAAGTCCGCCGTAAGTAAGCCAAATTACCCATGGGGCGCTAGGTTTTACAAGCGACGACAAGAAAAATCCAAGCGCAAGTATAATGCCACCCGATACAATAACGGGACTAGGGCCAATTTTATCTTGAATTTTGCCGCCAAAAGCACTACCTACTGAAAGTATGGCAAGAAGCAATGAAAATGTAAGCGCGGCATTTGCATTGTTTCCGCTAAACAAATAATTTGCCACACCTGTTTGAAAAACGCTCCAAATATACGCTGTGCCTAGACACATTTGTATTAAAGCGCCAGCAATTACGGGAATGGCTCTGTTTTTAATCTTGATGTCAAAAATGCGGGGTAATTTCATATATTTCTCCTAAAAAGTTTGCTGTATTAAAAAATGGTACTATAGCATAATTATTATAATTTTAAATGCTTTTTACCTATTTTCTTTCTCTTAAACCATTATTGTAGGCAAAAAGTTCTTCACAAAGCAGACCATATTTTGTGGACCATTTCTTTTCCGCAAACAAAAAGCGATAAATTACATCGTTTTCCACCAAATCAATGCCCTCTTTGTTTTTAGTAATCAAAGTAGGCAGTTGCTTTAACGGTTGCCTATACTCAAAAGGATTGCCGTCAAGCGTGCCAGTGTAGCCTATATGCTCTTTATCCATATAAAACTCACCGCTTCCTTTATATTCAAAGATATGAGTTTGTAAATTTTGCATCCAAAAATCAGCTTTTTTGCTTATGTAAAAATTCTCTTTGCTAACTTCTTCTAAACAAGATTTACGGCAGTAGTCATACCATAGGTCCACTCTATCAAAGGTAAAGCTATCATTTACAGGCTTTAATAGTCCGTGCTCTGTATACTCTACTTTATATCCGCACGCAGTGCACATAAGATGGCGGTTGTCTGTTTCCATTTGGTACTCTTTACTGCACTTTGGACATTTATATAAGATATACTCAAGCCCTTTAGCTAAGTTTTTACTTCTAAACTTTATTTTATTTTCTCTTTGCCAAATGTGGTCATTAAATTGCAGCGCGTCAATAACTCTTTTATAGATTTCCGCTTGGGGCATAGTTCTCACTTCCTCTTGAGTAAGCAATACCGAAGTTGTTGTTACCACCTTGCCTTTTCTAAAGCCGTGAAACCACCTTGGTTTTGTAAGGTAAGCGCCGTTTGATTTAACAAGTGCTACCGTTACATCCATCATTTTTATAAACTTTGCAATGCTTGGCGCTATGTAAAAAAGTTCTTTGCCGTCAACGCTAGTTCGCCCCTCTGGATAAATAAGCACATTATTATTGCTCTCCAGCGCTTTTTTCATCATTTTTATTGCCGTTATGTCAATGGCGCATTGATTTTTAGGAATAGCTCCAAATCGTGTGATAAAAGGCTTAAGGGATTTCCAAGTAAAAAGGTCTTTACTAGTTACTATATTAAACCGTTTAGGCAATAGCGCATGCACTGCAAAAATAATATCCATCATACTGCAATGGTTGCCAATGGCAAGGATAGGGCCTTTAACTTTTTTTAGCCCCGACCTATCCACCCTAGAACGCCACAATATGTAAGCAATTGGCCTAAGCAGCACAGCAGGCAGCCAATATAGAAAAAAGGATGGTTTTCTCACCCTTAGCTCTTTAGCGTTTTTTTCTTTCTTTGCTTTCATGGTAAAAAGACTCTCCTGTTTATTTTAGGTTTTCGGGATTTAGACACAGCAACTGAGGAAGTACAAATCGTCCGTCTTTTCTAATTAGCACATCGTCAAAATAAATTTCTCCCCCACCATACTCTGGAGTTTGAATAAGCACCAAGTCCCAATGCACTGCGCTTTGATTGCCGTTGTCGCAATCTTCATAACAACTGCCAGGCGTAAAGTGGATAGAGCCTGATATCTTTTCATCAAACAATATATCGCCCATAGGCTTTGTAATATAGGGATTTACTCCTATTGCAAACTCCCCTATATACCTACTGCCCTCATCTGTGTCAAATATTTTGTTGCAAGCTGTGGTGTCAGAAGAAGTTGCCTTTATTATTTTGCCGTCCTTAAACTCTAAACGGACATCTTTAAATTCCATTCCGTTTTCTATACTGGGCGCATTATAATGAACATAGCCGTTTACGCTGTCTTTTACAGGCGCTGTATAAATTTCGCCGTCAGGGATATTTCTTTGCCCTGCGCATTTTTGCGCGCCTATGCCCTTTATGCTAAATGTAAGGTCTGTATCTTTAGCTGTTATTCTCACCTTATCGGTTTTTTTCATCAATTCTTCCAGCGGATTCATTGCCTTGTCCATTTTGCCATAATCTAAGGTGCATACATCAAAATAAAAATCTTCAAAAGCTTTTGTACTCATTTTGGCAAGCTGCGCCATACCCTCTGTTGGCCACCTTAACACAACCCAATTGGTTTTGTTTACTCTAAGCTCATGATGCACAGGATAGGAGTAATATTTTGCATAAGTTTGCATTATGCCTTTGTCTATATCGGCAAGCTCCATACTGTTGTTTCCGCCCCTAATGCCAATATAGGCATGCATTTTTTCCATACGCCTAGCGTCAAACTCTTGCATTCTTGTAGCTAGCTCTTTAGTCATACCCGAAAGTAATGCATGCTTTATCTTGTTGTCATAAATTTCTACAAATGGGTATGCGCCTACGCTATAAGTTTTTTCAATAAGGGCATTTACCATTTCATAAGGTATGCCAGTAGCTTCAATAAGAATGTTTTGCCCCTCTTTTAATTGGCAGGAATAATTTATTAAAATGTCTGCTAGTTTGTCAATTCTGCTGTCATTCATAATTTTTCTAATTACCTTTTACCCTTCAATAATTTTTACAAAGAAAGAGCGGTTTCTGGGCGGGTCAAACTCTGCAAAATAAATATCTTGCCACACTCCCAGCACCAATTTTCCCTTATCTATAATTAGCGTTTCGCTAGCGCCAAACATACTGCATTTTACATGGCCGTCGCTGTTGCCTTCATCGTGGCGGAATCCCTCTAGCTTAGGAAAAGCTGTCTTGCTTGCCAAAATTACATCCTTTGCCACATATTCGTCGGCATTTTCATTTATAGTAATGGCAGCTGTGGTATGCGGGCAAAACACTAGGCATATGCCACTTTCTACTCCGCTTTTTTTAATTGCGTCATCTACCATATCGGTAATGTTGTAAAATGCTTCATTGTTTGTCTTTAGCTCATATTTGTAATACATCTAGTATAACCATCCTTAATGCTTTTTAATATCCCGATTATATCTTAAAACTAGCCAGAATACAAGCAAATAACCCTACAGGTATTTTCCCGTGAAACTTTTAGCGCAAGCTTTAACTTCTTCGGGCGTACCGCACACAATCAATTCTCCGCCTCCGTCACCGCCCTCAGGGCCTAAGTCTACAATGTGGTCAGCTACCTTTATCACATCTAAATTATGCTCTATCACAATGACGGTATTACCGCTATCTACCAGCCTATCTAATATGGATATAAGTTTTTCTATGTCAGCTGCGTGCAATCCCGTTGTTGGCTCATCTAATATATATACAGTTTTGCCTGTGCTTCTTTTAGATAGTTCGGTAGCTAGCTTTATCCTTTGCGCTTCACCGCCGCTAAAGGTAGTAGCTGGCTGTCCAAGCTTAATATAACCAAGTCCAACATCAAGCAAAGTTTTTAGCTTGTTATAAATTCTAGGAATATGTTCAAAAAATTGACACGCCTCTTCCACCGTCATATCAAGCACATCAAAAATGCTCATTCCCTTATACTTAACTTCCAAAGTTTCTCTATTATACCTTTTCCCTTTGCATACTTCACAAGGCACATAGACATCGGGCAAAAAGTGCATTTCTATTCTAATGATGCCGTCCCCTTTGCAGTTTTCACACCTGCCCCCTTTGACATTAAAAGAAAACCTGCCAGCGTTATATCCCCTGCTCTTTGCGTCAGGCGTCTTTGCAAACAGCTCTCTAATGCCAGTAAACAAACCAGTATAAGTTGCTGGATTGCTCCTTGGCGTCCTGCCAATAGGACTTTGGTCTATGGCAATTATTTTATCAAAATGCTCTAAGCCCTCTATGCTCTCTACATTGCCTTCTATTAAATTGCTTTTATTAAGGCGGTTGCTTAAATATGGATAAATTATTTCATTTACTAAACTTGACTTACCACTGCCCGATACGCCAGTTACAAGCGTTAATAATCCCACAGGAATATCGACATTTATATTTTTTAAGTTGTTTTGTTTAGCTCCATAAACACTTAAATATCTGCCATCACTTTTGCGCCGTTTTTTAGGTACAGGAATTTTGCGCCTACCGCTTAAATAATCTCCTGTTGTAGAGTTTTTACAGTTCATAACTTCATCTAAGGTGCCAGCAACTACAAGCTGTCCGCCGTTTACGCCTGCGCCAGGCCCTATATCGACTATATAGTCGGCATTTCTTATAGTGTCGTCATCATGCTCTACCACTATAAGAGTGTTTCCTAAATCCCTAAGTTTTTTCAAAGTGCTAATAAGCTTTGAATTATCCCTTTGATGAAGTCCAATGCTAGGTTCATCTAAAATATAAAGCACGCCCATAAGTCCGCTTCCAATTTGTGTAGCCAATCTTATTCTTTGCGCTTCGCCGCCGCTTAAACTTGCGCTTTTTCTAGATAGCGACAAATAGCCAAGTCCAACATCAAGCAAAAAGTTTATCCTTGCTTTAAGCTCTTTCATAATAGGCTTTGCAATAATGGCATCTCTTTCACTAAGGTTAAGCGTGTTAAAAAAGACAGGCAGTCTTGCCACTGGCATCTCAGTTACTTCAAATATATTTCTGCCCCCTACCGTTATGGCAAGCACTTCTTTTTTTAGCCGTTTGCCATGACACTCTTCGCAAGGTCTTTCCGACATAAGCTTTTCAATATCTCTAATGACTGCATCGCTTGTGGTATCTCTATATCGGCGGTTAAGATTGTTCACAATGCCCTCATATGACGCTTTAAACTGCATTGAGTACCGCTCTCCCACAGATGTCATCTCAATATCTTCTCCCTTATTTCCAAAGAGCAAAATATCCTTAATTCTGTTTGGCAAGTCCTTATAAGGCGTATCCATGCTAAAGCCATACCGCCTAGCTAAAGCGCTAAACTGCATTTGGCTTATTTTTCCCACATCCAAATTCCAGCCTGTGCATTTTATTGCGCCTTGCCGCAAAGAAAGCTCTTTGTTAGGAATAAGCTTATCTAAGTCTATCTCATTTTTATATCCAAGCCCTGTACAGCTGTCGCACGCTCCATAGGGCGCGTTAAATGAAAACATACGGGGAGTGATTTCTCCTAAAGTTATGTTACAATCAGGGCAGGCATAATTGGTAGAATATAATTCTTCTACCCCGTCAGATTCAATAACAACAAGCCCTTCAGCTAGCTTTAACGCGCTTTCAATACTGTCTGTTAGCCTTCTTTGTATGCCATCTTTAATGATAAGTCTATCTACAACTACGCTAATGTCGTGCTTTATGTTTCTATCTAAAACAATCTCTTCATCCAAGCTAAAAATATTGCCGTCCACCTTAACTCTTGCGTATCCGCTTTTTCTAAGAGAATCAAATACCTTTACATATTGCCCTTTTCTGCCTCTAACAACAGGCGCAAGCACCATAAACTTTGCACCCTTTTCCATTAGCATAACTTTATCTACAATTTGGTCTACTGTAATACTGCTTATTTCCTTACCGCAATTTGGACAATGCGGAACGCCAATTCTAGCAAACAACAGTCGCAAATAATCATAAATTTCTGTCACTGTTCCCACAGTGGAGCGCGGATTGTGGCTGGTAGTTTTTTGGTCTATGCTAATTGCTGGACTAAGCCCGTCTATACTCTCTACATCGGGTTTGTCCATCTGTCCTAAAAACTGCCTTGCGTAGCTTGACAAGCTCTCCACATACCGCCTTTGCCCCTCTGCAAAAATAGTATCAAAAGCAAGGCTGGACTTTCCGCTTCCAGACAGTCCAGTAAATACCACTAGTTTATCCCTTGGTATAATTACATCAATATTTTTTAGATTATTTTGCTTTGCGCCTTTGATTACAATATCGTTATTTATCATTTATTTCCTTATCAAAAAAATCTGTAATAACTTCTTTATCCTTCACTAAATTATCGCCCTTAATGTCATACCTATGCGGTGTTTTAATCTTAATAAACTTACTAGTTGCCAGCGATATAGGTATACATAGCGCTGTAGTTATTGCAAGCTCTATTGCAAAGTTAGTTGCAAGTATTGTGCCAATCAAGGCCCAGCCTATTACAGCAGAGCCAAAAGCTTTACCATAGTACCAAAGCATTATCATACCTAGCACAAAAAAAGTATTAGTACATACGCCAATAGCTCCGCTTATGCCGTACTTTATACTGTCTGCCACCTTAGCATTAAGACGGATATAACTTAGTATTTTCTCTACAAGCTTACCACTATAATAAGTAGTTACGGGAATAATAAGCCTTGGAACAATAGAAACAAGCGGATTCATAAAAGCAGGTGACAGTATACTTCTTAATGTAAAAGACATAGCAAAAGACACCACTCCAAAAATAAAACCCGTTAAAAGCCCTAGTTTAAACCCCTTAACTTGAGTTGTAACCACCACAGCAAGTAGTGGCATAAATGCCATATCAACTGCGCCAATATTAATAGGCACAATGGCAAAAATAAGTATAAGTGCCGTCATTACAGCAATAAAAGCGATATCTTTAGTTTTATTCTTTGGCATTAGTCATTGTTTTAGCAATCGATTGAGTTCGGCTATTTCATCACGAAGCAGTATACAAGTTTCAAAGTCCAAACTTGCGCTTGCCACACTCATTAGCCCCTTTAGGCGTTCGATTTCTTTAACAACCTCCTTTCTCGTTAGTTTTTCTCTATGTTTATCTGATTTCTTGGTTATTATTATACTATTTTTTATATCCTTAACGATAGTCTTTGGCACAATATTATTTTCTTTATTATATGCAATCTGGAACTTTCTTCTACGATTGGTTTCGTCAATGGTATTTTGCATACTGTCAGTTATTGTATCGGCATAAAAAATAACCCTGCCTTTTGCGTTTCTTGCCGCCCGCCCCACCGTCTGTATTAGCGATGAACGGCTGCGCAAAAACCCTTCTTTATCAGCGTCTAATACCACCACTAGTTGCACTTCGGGCAAGTCAAGTCCCTCTCTTAAAAGGTTTATTCCAACTAGCACATCGTTTTCCCCTTTTCTTAGCGATGTTATTATATTAATTCTCTCTAACGTATCAATATCAGAATGCATATAAACAGCTTTAATGTTGTTTTCTGTAAGATACATTGTCAAGTTTTCCGCCATCTTCTTAGTAAGCGTAGTTATCAGCACTCTGCCATTATCTTCTACAACTTCTCTTATCTCATAAAGCAGGTCATCTATCTGCCCTTTTGTGGGCCGTACATCTATTTCGGGGTCTAATAAGCCAGTAGGGCGCAAAAGTTGCTCAACTATTTGATCTTGCTCTTTCATTTCATACGCGCCAGGAGTTGCGCTTACGCATATCACTTGAGAGTACTTTTGTTGAAACTCATCAAATTTAAGCGGTCTATTGTCAAAAGCTGCTTTTAGCCTAAATCCATAGTCCACAAGGTTTTGTTTTCTTGACCTATCCCCTGCGTACATAGCTCTTATTTGCGGTATAGACATATGGCTTTCGTCTATAAACATTATAAAATCGTCAGGAAAATAATCAAGTAGCGTAAAAGGAGGTTCTCCTATTTCTCTGCCGTCAAAGTACCTAGAATAATTTTCTATCCCCGAACAGTAGCCTATCTCTCTTATCATTTCTAAGTCATAGCTTACCCTTTCTCTTAGCCTTTGCTCTTCAATAAGCTTTGACTTCTCTCTAAATGCGCTAGCCTCAACGCGCAAATCTTCTTTTATCCTAGCTAATATATCTTCTAAATTATCTTCTCCTATGACATAGTGCGTAGCAGGAAAAATAGCCGCATGCTCTAGGGTAGACAATATCTTTCCTGTGGTGACATCTTGCTCATAAATTTTTTCTATGGTATCGCCAAAAAAGTCCACTCTTAAAGCAACAGCAGAATTGTTGCTTGGAAATATCTCCAAAATGTCGCCCTTAACTCTAAAAGTAGAACGCACAAGGTCTATATCCGAACGCTTATACTGAAGTTGCACAAGCTTATCTATTACTTTGTCACGATCAACTTCGATATTTGGGCGCAAAGACAACATTTGACTAAAGTAATCCTTAGGTGCGCCCAAGCCAAAAATACAAGATACGCTTGCTACCACAATTACATCACGCCTTTCCCCTAGCGATGCCGTCGCCGAATGGCGCAGTTTATCAATTTCGTCATTTAGACTCATATCTTTTTCAATATAAACATCGGTAGTTGGGATATAAGCTTCAGGTCTGTAATAGTCGTAATAGGAAACAAAATATTCCACTCTATTTTTAGGAAAAAGCTCCTTAAACTCATTGCAAAGCTGAGCAGCCAAAGTCTTATTGTGCGCAATAACTAGCGCGGGGCGGTTAAGCTTTTCAATGACATTTGCCATAGTAAAAGTTTTTCCAGAGCCAGTAACGCCCAAGAGTACTTGCGTGCGCAAGCCGTCTTGTACGCCAGCCACAAGTTTTTCAATAGCCTGTGATTGGTCACCACGGGGCTTATAGTCACTGATAAGTTGGAACTTGTCTTTCATTTTTACTTAAATATGGCAGACAAAATATATTTTATAGAAAAAGATAGCGCAGCTATAATAATGGTAGTTATGATACGAAATATTAGTTTTCTCCTAGAAACCATTTTGTCACGCTGATAACTTATGCCATTTTCTTTTAAGGTGATTATATACATTATGTCACCTGTGCTTTTTTTTGCCTTTTCATATTCAAAATAGTTATCCAGTACCAATTGGTTCATGGTCTCTTCCAAATCGCTTTCCCTAAAGTCTACTCTATAAGGAATACGGCTTAACATATCAAGGGGGGACAAAACGCATTGACCGTTAACAGAACGGCTAGCTTGCTTATATACAACATCCATTAGCACCCTTTCTTTTTTGCCAAGTACCATAATTAGCAGAACCTCGCAATAATAAATGCAAACAGCGCCGCAAAAAATCCGCCTATAAAGGAACTTACTGCGCATATCGTTGCGAGTTTTTTCATATTTAGCCTAACGGGTATTTCAATACCGTTTTCGTCGATGGCGTCAGTCACTGCAACAACACTTGTCTGCTGAGTAGCTACTGCAGTTTGTTCTGTCACCGCTTGCTGTCTTTTTTCATAAGCTATTCTTCCCTTTGGACGGGGAGCTATACCATACAGCTTATCGTCAGAATAAAGTATGCTGATAAGGTCGTTAAGAGCCAGCATTTCCACAATGCTGTCCAGTTCATCAACAGTGATTTCTTCTTCAAGTTTGGAAAGGACTTCAGTTTTTTCAATAACGGCGCTTTCGCCCTCCGAAGTCATACTAAGCAGTATATCCAATACTCGAAATGCTCTCTTATCTAACATATTTTACCTCGATAGTTTATTATATAAAAATAACTATCTATTGTCAAGGATACAAAAGGTCTGCAAAAGAACTTAGAGTCTATGCTTTTTATTAATCTATAACTTTACCTTTTGATTAATTTTTCTCATGCGCTCAATGTCCATCTTTACTATTTCTCTATCATAGGTTAGTAGTCCGTTGCACTCATCTTCCACATCGGAAACTTCGGTATAGACAGCAGCAGACAAACCTTTAGGGATATTGGCAATAACTTTCTTTTCATATAGCCTTTCAAGCGCATTTTCAAAAGCTGCTCTATTGTAGTGCTTGCGATAGCCAAAAAACTTTTCTTTATTGAACATATGTCCTTTTGCCTGCAAGCTAAATCCCCCAAACTCAGTTAGCGCAATGGCTCTGTCATCATCTTTACTAAATTTTGGGAATTTATATCTTGTAAAATAAATATGGAAACTATTTATATCTCCGCCGCCTTGGTCAAACCAACCGCTAGCGTGGTCGATAAGCCTAGTGGGGTCTTTTTTGCGATAATAATCGCAGGCTTTTAAGCTGTCAAACTGTCCCCACGCCTCATTAAAAGGCACCCATAAACATAGTGAAACAGAATTATATAATGTATCTATTAGCCTGTCAGAATCGGCATAAAATTCCTGCCTGCCTTGCTCATCTTGCCTAGAAAATTTTGCATAATTTTCCTTGCCGTCACTTAGCCAACCTAGTTTTTTATTGAGAAAAGCAAGGCTAAGAGCTGGGCGCAAAGCAATAGTTTTCATACTATAAATTGAACCGCCGTTTACCATATCCTGCCACACAAGCATACCTAGCCTGTCGCAGTGATAATACCAGCGCAACGGCTCTACCTTAATGTGCTTTCTTAGCATATTAAAGCCCATATCTTTCATAGTCTGAATATCATAAATCATAGCTTCATCGCTAGGCGGTGTATACATACCGTCGCTCCAATAGCCTTGGTCTAGCAAGCCATTTTGAAAATATGGCTTATTGTTAAGCATAAGGCGTGTTATACCTTGACTGTCTTTGCCAACGCTAAACTTTCTCATGCCAAAATAGCTACCTATTTTATCTGTTTCTGTCGTTATCTCCACATCGTAAAGGTATGGATTTTCAGGACTCCACAAGCTATAATTGTCAAGTTTTATTTTAGCTGTGCCATCAACTGTTTTTCCCCTCCATTTAAGCTTGCCGCCCTCCATAATTTTTATATCGGCTTCAACTATTTTATCAGAAAAGAACAGCTCAAAATTAACTATGTCATTATCAATATCGGGAGTAATTTTTACCCTTTCAATATAATTTTGACAAGTTTCTTCCAGCCACACAGTTTGCCAAATTCCCGATTGCGGGGTATACCAAATACCGCCACGCTTAAAAGATTGCTTACCTCTTGCTTGATGGCCAGTGTCAGTAGGGTCTTCCACCTTTACCATAATTTCATTTTGCCCATCTTTGACAAAATCGGTAATATCAAATGTAAATGGATAGTATCCGCCTTTGTTTTGTCCAACAAGCGCGCCATTTATAAAAACTTCACACGCATAATCAACTGCGCCAAAATGAATAAGCACTCTATCTCTTGTTTTGGTAAAATTAAATGTTCTTTGGTAATACAAAAAATCGTTAGGAGTGACTATCCTTTCCACGCCTGACAGTATGCATTCTGGACTAAATGGCACAACAATCTCACCTTGGTAGCCGTCAAATGCCTTGTTCTTATCAATAATGGCATAATTCCATATGCCGTTTAGATTAATAAAACTATCCCTGACCATTTGCGGACGGGGGTATTGGTTAAAAGGTAAATTTTTGTCTAGCTTTTTTCCCCAACGGGTAAGTAATTTTTCCATTTATAATCTCCCTAAAATTAATATTATCGTTATGCTCTAAATGTCACCGCAAACTCAGTAAACTTGCCAACTTCGCTATCTACGCATACCGACGCTTGATGACCGTCTATTATGCTTTTAGCTATGGCAAGGCCTAGCCCAAAACTCTTTTTTTGATTTCCGCTTGTATGCGATTTATCCACTCTAAAAAAGCGGTCAAAGAGTTTATCTATATCTTCTTTAGCTATTCCCTGTCCCGTGTTTATCACTCTTAAAACAGGTCTTTTTTTCTCCAAACTTACACTTAAGGTAACCGTTCCGCCCTTATTGGTATACTTAATTGCATTATCAACCAAGATATAGATTAGTTTTTCTATGTTTAGTTCTATGCCCATAATTTTGATATCGGGCGTTATATAAGACTCTATCTTAATATTGTTTTCATATGCCAATACTTCAGTTTCCAAAGCCACCCTTTGTGCTATATCACTAAGAGAAATTTGCGTTTTTATAGGCACTGCGCGCATTTCGTCCATCTTGGCAAGCTCAAGCATCTCTGCTACAAGGTTATTAAGTCTAGTCACTTGTGCGCCAATACTCTCTATCCACTTTCTGTTTTCCTTAGGGATATCCGTTATGTTTTCATTAAGGATACTTAAATTTGTACTAATAATAGTAAGAGGCGTCTTTAATTCGTGCCCTGCGTTGCCAACTAATTCTATCTGCTTATGGAAAGAATTTTCCACAGGCTCTATACTTCTTTCCGCCATCTTATAACTTATAAAAACTATACCTATAAGCCCTATTGTGCCTAGCACAAAAATAGTGATAGCAAAGGATACAAGCACGCGGTTTTCTTGGGTATAGTCATAAATATTAGTGGTATAACTGCCATCGTATTTATCATAATTTACGCTATATGCCATATAGTTCCCGTTTATTTTAATGCGCCCTGTGGGTTCTTCTTTTTTAGCAAGGTCAGGAATGGCTCTTAATAGCTCACTAAATGTTTCTTTGTCATAAAATTCGCTGTTTGTAACAATATATTTGCCGTCCCTTTGTAAAAATACGCTTATAGAGTGCTTGTTAAGTTCTCTATATGGGTCTTCTCCCACAATGGAAAAAGTGCCGTAAGCAGGATTATAGCTACGGCTTTGCGCTATATTTGCAAGGTTTTTTGATATAGTGTCATTGGTTTTGAATAAGTTGGCAAGATAAATAAACATCAAAATTATGATAAAAGCAGTGCCAAGCATAACACTGTTTCTTACAGCCATATTCATACGCAACTTATTAAACATTATTCCTCCAGTCTATACCCTGCTCCCCTTACAGTAGAGATAGATACAGTACTGCCAATAAACTGCAATTTCTTGCGTAAAAATGATATATAAACTTCTATATTGTTGTATTCAGCGTCGCTGTCATACCCCCAAACCTTAATAATAAGTTCGTCTTTTGTCACTACAAAGTTAGGGCGCGCTAGAAAATATTTAAGTATTTCACTCTCTTTTAACGATACCTTTATGCTTTTGTTGTTGCAAATAAGCTCATAGCTTGACGCATTAAATGTCAAGTCACCAATAGTTAAAATATCTTCATTTATGACATCGGTCTTTCTTCTCAGTAACGCTTTTATTCTAGCAATTAATTCTTCAGGCTGAAAAGGCTTTGCAAGGTAGTCATCAGCGCCCAAATCAAGTCCCCTTACCTTATCGCTAGTTTGTCCTAGCGCGCTTAGCACAATTATAGGCGTAGTGACTTTTTCTTCTCTAAGTTTTTTTAGCACTTCAAAGCCATTCATTTTGGGCAACATAATATCCAGCACAATGACATCGTACCTATCGGAAAGTCCGCTTAAATAGCCTTGTTCGCCGTCATAGACAGCGTCCACATTAAACTTAGATTTTTTTAAAAGATGAACTATACCGTCAGAAAGTTCTATTTCATCTTCTATTAGCAATACATTCATACTTTGCTCCTTCGCTAATTATAGTATCAAAGGTTCCTTAAACAAATATTAATTGCCTTTGATTAGCCCTTTAGCTAAAACAATATCGTTTTTAGCTTATACTATTTTATTTTATCACAAAACACCATCTATTACAATATAGTTTTTAGCCTAAAAAAACCTTGGCAAAAATGCCAAGGTTTAATTTTATTAAAGCACAAGATTAGACTATTTTTGGCTAATTATGTAATTCTAAATTGTTGCGCAATACCACAAGCCATTACATCGGCCATAGTCAACGCTTCCGCTTGAATGTGGTCATATTCTTTTATGCTATTTTCATATTGACCAGTTAAGATATAAACAGCTTCATCTTCTGTCATCTTAAGATGGTCAAACAATAGTTTTGTCCATAATTCTTCTGTCCAAAAACGATTGATAGACGCTAAAAACTTAGCAATATCTTTAGCGTTTTCATACCATCTATTACGCTCTGTATTAACTTGAGCAGTATTACCCGCCTTTGCCGCATTAACAAGCTGTGCCGCAATTAAAAGATGGTCAGTAAAAAGCTGCTCTATTTGCATAGCTGCCTGTTGCCCATAAAATGGCTTAAACGCCTTAGCAAAATCAACGGGGTTTTGCAAAAGCCTTTCTGTCACAAATTCCAGGTCGGGCAAACTAAATGCCGTACTCACAATAAAAGAGCGTGTCCAAAGCACATGCTCTATCCACAATCGCCTAAAAGTATTGCATAGCCGCAAGCTGCAACAATCCATACCTTTTAGATTTAACTCACTCATAACAACAATACACCTCCATAAAATATAGCAAACACCAAGTTAAAGTAAGCTTGGTGCATACCATATTGTATGATTATGACTTTATTTGCGTGTATGGATTGAAAAAAGATAGCTAATTTCTATCTTTTTACGCAGCTAAAACTTGCTGGCTTAGCTTATCTTGATTATACTTTTTGTCAAACTTCTCTTGCGAAGTAAACAGATATATTATTCCCTCAATAATTCCTAAGATTTCAGGAATACCTGTCCAAAAGAAAATTAGGTAAATAATCCCTGCTGTCTTTTGCCCAAGATAGAACTTGTGAACGCCAAAAAGTCCTAAAAATATGGCAAGCAATGCCGCTATATATTTGTTTCTCATATTATACTCTCCTTTTGTTTTGTATTTATTATGTGAAAAACAAAAGGGAATATTTATCTAAAACAAACCAGAAATTGCTCCGCTCTCATCAATATCAATATTTTGCGCAGCTGGCTTTTTAGGAAGTCCGGGCATAGTCATAATATCTCCAGTAAGTACAACGATAAAGCCTGCTCCCGCCGACAGTTTTACATTTTTTATGGTGACTTTAAAATTTGTCGGCGCTCCCAATAAAGCTGGGTTATCAGAAAAACTATATTGCGTTTTTGCCATACAAACAGGCAGTTTATCAAAACCTAATTTTACAAGTTCACTAACTTGTTTTTTAGCTTGCGGCAAAAATTCTGCACTCTCTCCGCCATAGATTTTGGTAACTATACTATTTACCTTATTTTCTATGGTGTCATTTACATGATAAATATAGCCAAATCCATTATCTTTTTCACAAAGTCTTACCACTTCTTTAGCAAGCTCAGTCCCCCCTTTAGAGCCATCTTGCCAAACCGTTGACAACACTACATTTACCCCTAAGTTTTTACAGTGTTCCACAATTAGCTCAATTTCTTTATCGGTGTCGGCAGGAAAGCGGTTTATAGCAACCACAGATGGCAGCTTATAGCCATTTTTTATGTTCTCTATATGGCGTAAAAGATTGGGCAAACCCTTAATAAGAGCATCGGTATTCTCTGCATTTAGGTCACTTTTTTGCACTCCGCCGTGCATTTTTAACGCTCTAACTGTTGCCACAATAACCACAGCTGATGGTTTAAAATTGGCAGCGCGGCACTTTATATCAAAAAACTTCTCTGCGCCAAGGTCTGCGCCAAATCCTGCCTCCGTCACTGTATAGTCAGCAAGTTTTAATGCCATTTTAGTAGCTATTACAGAGTTACAGCCGTGCGCAATGTTTGCAAAAGGTCCGCCATGCACAAAGACAGGCGTTCCTTCCAAAGTTTGCACTAAGTTAGGCTTTAGCGCATCTTTAAGCAAAGCCACCATAGCGCCTGCCGCTTTTAATTGCCCTGCTGTTACTGGTTTATCGTCATAAGTGTAACCCACAATGATTTTACTAAGCCTTTCTTTAAGGTCGGAAATAGATGAACTAAGGCAAAGTATTGCCATAACTTCAGACGCTACCGTAATGTCAAAACCATCTTCTCTAGGCACGCCATTTATTTTACCGCCTAGCCCGTTTACCACATTACGAAGCTGTCTGTCATTCATATCAACGCACCTTTTCCAAGTAATTTTTCTAGTATCTATATTCAGCTCATTACCTTGATGAATGTGGTTGTCCAACATAGCTGCAAGCAAGTTATTTGCAGCGCCTATGGCGTGAAAATCTCCTGTAAAATGCAAGTTTATATCTTCCATTGGCACAACTTGCGCCCAACCGCCCCCAGCAGCGCCACCTTTAATGCCAAACACAGGCCCTAGCGACGGCTCACGAAGGGCCGCAACTACTTTTTTTCCAATTGCCTTTAGCCCGTCAGCAAGCCCAATTGTCGTTGTTGTCTTGCCTTCACCAGCAGGTGTAGGCGTTATTGCCGTCACCAAAATAAGTTTGCCCTCTTTTTTATCGCTTTTTAATTGCGCTAGGTCAACTTTTGCTTTGTACTTGCCATAATAGTCAAGGTAATCTGGGTTTATCCCAGCTAAGTTTGCTATATCAATAATTGGTTGTAATTTCACGCTTTGCGCAATCTCAATATCTGTCTTCATTTGCTTTCTCCTAGTTTTAATTTGCTTGCCGCTTGCTCATCTAAAATATATGTAACGTCGCTATGCGTTCTAAGTATAGACGCAGGGCATGAAGTGGTTATTTCGCCTTTTATAGCGTTGTAAACAGCGTTTGCTTTATTTTCTCCACTGGCCATAAGCACAATTTTTTTTGCTTTCATGATGTTGGCTATACCCATAGTGATAGCTTGAGTAGGCACATCGGAAAGCTTATCAAAAAACCTAGCGTTGTCCCTAATTGTTTTTGGCGTTAAATTAACTATGTGCGTTACAGAGTCAAAAGACGTGCCAGGCTCATTGAAAGCTATATGCCCATTTGCGCCTATGCCAAGTATTTGGATATCTATTTTCTCAGCTTCAAGCTTTTTATTATAATCGTCACAAGCTTTTTGCAAGTCGCCCTTTCCGCTAGGCAAATGGGTATTATTAAGGTCTATATCTATATGATTAAAAAGGTAAGCGCGCATAAACTCTCTATAACTTTGCTTATCGCCTTTGCCAAGTCCTACATATTCGTCAAGGTTATATGTACAGACATTTTTATACGATACCGCCCCTTTTTTATAGTCATCTATCATATTTTTATATAAGCCTTTTGGTGTGGAACCGGTAGCCAATCCAAGCACTGCATTGTTTTTTTTAATTAGCAGTTCTTTTACAATGTTATAAGCTTCACTGCTCATTTGGTCATAATTTTTAGTATTTATTATATTCATAAAATCTCCACTATTTTATACCAGTTTATTAAGCTTACCTATAACATCATTCTCAAAAGCTTTAATATACTGCAAAATATATTGCTTAATATCAAGCGTTTTATCATATACAAGAGGCGTCAAATCTATTGCATAATTTACGCTATTTGCATTATCTACCTGGTGGCTTGCCCCGTAGGTTGCATGCGCTGTGCGCCTGCCTGACGCCGCCAAATCATACCGCTTGCCCCCTGTTATTTGGCTGTCAAAAACTTCTACTAGCGCATTACTAATATTAGGATGGCTGCTTGTGTCAAACAATATCTTTTGACTGTCCAAAACCCAGTCTAAATCACGCCAAACTTCACAGCCGTACACTTTTTTTGGCTTTTGGCTATCGTTTAGCTTTCTTATAGCCTTTATGACCTTAACCGCCACTGCAACATGGGTATCATGTTTGTCGGCAAGGTTGTGGGTATAGACATACTCTGGCTTGGTAGCGCTAAGTATCTCCACATAGTCATCAATTATTTTTTCATTATTTGAATTTTTTATCTCTTTAGAGGGATAATCTAACATTACAAGCGCAGAATACTCACCAATTACGGCAGCTTTTTTTTGCTCAGCTATACGCACCTTTTTAATGTCATTGTCCGAATAATCTTTATACATGCCATTTCTTGGACTGCCAGCGCCGTCTGCTGTCACAACGCCTGTAAAGTGCTTATCGCTCTTTGCAAAGCACTGCAAAACGCCATCTAGCGCCATAAGCTCAATATCATCTTGGTGTGCAGCTATAGCTAAGTGCGTTGTTTGACTTAACGCAAGCTCATTCTTTATGCCCGATGGAATAAAAATTTGACTGCTTTTGTTATTTAATTTCATAAATCTTTACTCTCCAATGTTTACAAGCGACGCAGCTGCAATACTTTGCCCCACCCGCTTTAATTTTTCGTCTGGTAAAAACAAATTAATATTAGATAAATGTTTATATTGACTTTGCAAAACTTGCTTGGCATTTTGCAAAATGAGTTCTCCTCCTTTGCCGCTAGTTACTCTGCCAAGTATCATAACATGCTTTATATCGTAAAACATAGCATAGTACGGCAGTGTATGCACAAGGTATATGCCAATGTCAGCAAAAATCTGCCTAGCTTTTTGACAGCCCTTTTCCAGTCTTTCTTGCACAATTAACAGCTTTTGGGCAGGTGATAAATTTTCGTCAAATTCAATATTGGCAGCATTAGCAAGCTTAATAACGCCGTCTTGAGAAAAATACTTGACGCCGCAACCATAGTCACCGCTCCATTCGTCTATCATGGCATTTTTATTAAAGTCAACTGGCACAAAGGCAAGTTCGCTTAGCCAGCCGTTAAGACCGCCTGAACTATTTATATAGCCAACAGCTTGACTTGTACCCATAGCAATTCCCAAAACTTTATTGTCCTTTAGCCCCATGCTTCCAGCTAGCGCAGTTACATCGCCGTCATTAGCAACAACTAAAGGCGCGCCAAACTCCTTTGCGATATCAATATACATAGTCTTTACTTTTTCACGGAAATCTTTTTTATTGACTTTCAAAAATAGCGACGCCGCCATAATACGGTTATTTATGTAAATACCTGCGCTAGACACACCTATTGCGTCAACTTTTGGCATCTTTTGCGCTGCCGTTTGAAAGGCTTTTTTAATTTCATCATAATGATAAGCTGGGTCAGTGTTAAGCTTTGGATACCACACAACTTCTTCGCTATAAATTGCTTTGCCATCAACTACAGCGCTAACCTTTCTGTCACTGCCGCCTGCATCAAAGCCTATCCTGCACCCGTCCAAATGGCCGCCTATTGCCATAAAACAATCTTTTCTTGGCGGAATCTCATCATAACCGCAATAAACTACTTCAAACTCTTTTTCATAGATATTGGACATAAAATCTGCATCAAAATACCGCGCGCCGTCCTTAGAGTATGCCTTTTTTAAATGGTCAAAAATAACCTTTGAGCCAGCGACATAAATTTTGTAACCGCCAACTAGCCATAATATAGTTTTAACTATCCTGTCAGCAATGGCTATATTTTGACTATCATTTATGCCATCTTTATATGCATCAAACTCAAATATATAATTGTATCCGTCGTTTCTCTCTACACAAAATGCCACAGCATTTGCCATGCCGCTTTGGGCTACTTTTTTACAATATTCTTGATACACGCGATAAATAGGTTGAAAATGGCCGTCAAAAACAGGTAAGAATTTCATTTTCTCACATCCTTTATAGATATTGCATTAATATAATATTACACCTTGCAGTTAAATAAATCAATCTATAAAAATTATTACTTTACAGCCACAAACCCAATCTCATCTAAGATTGCTATCACTCTTTCAGCCGTTTGGTCGTCAGTTACCGTCACTGATTTTTCTTCTAGCGAAATGATAAATTCAATACCTTCAGCTTCAAGTGTCCTGCTTATATTATTTACACACGCTTGACAGCTAATGTCCGCCACCTTTAATATTGTCATAAAAACTTTTCTCCTATCTTAATTTTTTTGCGCGCAGTCTTAGCGCGTTGCCTACTACAAATACAGAACTTAGCGACATTGCAAACGCCGCCAGCATTGGACTTAACAGCATTCCTGCGATAGTATACAACGCTCCTGCGGCAATTGGAATGCCAATGGTATTATAAAAAAATGCCCAAAACAAGTTTTGCTTTATGTTTCTTATAGTGTGCTTGCTAAGTTTTATAGCTCTATGAACATCTGTAAGGTCAGACTTCATAAGCACAATATCGCCAGATTCTATTGCTATATCGCTGCCGCTTCCAATAGCTACTCCTACATCGGCTTGAATAAGAGCGGGCGCATCATTTATCCCGTCGCCAACCATCATAACGGTATTGCCCTGGCTTTGCAGTTTTTCCACATAAAAGGCTTTTTCTTGGGGCATAACTTCAGAAAAGACATTGTCTATCCCTACTGTTTTTGCAATATGCTCAGCCGTTTTTTTGTTGTCACCTGTCATAAGGTAAACTTCAACATTGTCATTCTTTAGCTTTTCAATTGCGCCAAAACTGCTTTCCTTTACCTTGTCAGCAATACCTATTATGCCTGCAACTTTGTTATCAACTACCACAAAAACAGGCGTTTGTCCTTTGTTTGCAATATCGTGCATTTCTTGCTCCCAAGCTATTTTTATGTCGCTCTCATTAAGAAGTTTAATATTGCCTACCATAACCTGCCGCCCGTCGTCAAGCTTTGCGCTAATGCCCATACCGGTAAGGCTTTCAAAGTCAGCTATCTTGTAAAGTTCAACCCCTTTTTCACTACTCTTTTCCACTATTGCCTTTGCCAGCGGATGCTCAGAAACAGTTTCCACAGACGCCGCAATTTTAAGCAGTTCATCTTTATCAAAGTCCGCTGTTATTATTTCCACAACTTTAGGCTTTCCCTCTGTCACCGTTCCTGTTTTATCAAGTACAACAGCATTTACTTTATGGGTAATTTCCAAAGCTTCTCCGCTTCTTATTAGTATACCCTTTGACGCCCCCAAACCCGTTCCTACCATTATAGCTGTGGGCGTAGCAAGCCCTAGCGCGCACGGGCAGGCAATAACCAATACCGCCGTAAAAATATTGAGCGCAAAATAAATACCGTACCCTGCTATAAGCCACGCAATAAAAGAAATTATTGCAATGCCAATTACCACAGGCACAAAATACCCCGACACTTTATCGGCTATTTTAGAGATAGGCGCTTTTTTGCCTTGCGCGTCCTCCACAAACTTTATTATCTTAGCCAAAACGGTATCGCCGCCTACTTTTGTTACCCTTACATAGAGCGCGCCATTATAGTTGACGCTTCCGCCAATGACATTATCACCCTCTGCCTTTTCCACAGGTATACTTTCGCCTGTCAGCATAGACTCATCAATTCCGCTTTGCCCCGAAACAACAACTCCGTCCAAAGGCACTTTTGCGCCAGGCTTTATCAAAACTGTATTGCCAACTTGTATATTTTTTGTTTCCGTTTCCACTTGCGTTCCGTCGCTCTTTACTAAGATAGCGGTATCAGGCGCTAGCTCCATAAGTTTCTTAATTGCGCTTTGTGTCTTTCTTTTGCTATTTGATTCTAAATACTTACCAAGCATAATAAGCGCAACAATTACAGCCGCCGACTCATAGTAAAGTTGGTGCGCAAGCTGGGGGCTTTTAGCAATCATATAAGTCATAACAAGGCTATAAATAAAAGAGGTACTAACACCAATTGCAACTAGGCTATCCATGTTGGGATTTAACCTAAACAACGCCTTATAACCGTTTATAAAAAATCTTCTTCCCAAAAACATAACAGGAATAGTAAGAAGTAATTGCGTTAAGGCAAAATTACTAGGACTGTCATTTAGAGAAATAAATCTAGGCAGTGGCAAAGGTTTAGTTAGCATTTGCCCCATAGATACATATAAAAGTAATATAGTTAAAACAGCGGCAATTATAATATTTGTCCTTTCGTTAGCTGCTTCTTTATCTTTTTCTATGGTCTTAGGCTTTTCCTTATTGCTGTCAACAAGTATTGAAAAACCAGCCTTTTGCACCTTTTCCATTATCAACTCAGGCGTAACTTTAGATTCATCATAGGATATAGTAAGTTTATTTGTGGCAAGATTAACTTGACTAAGACTAACGCCATCTAGCTTTTTTGTCACTCTTTCTACGGTTGCCGCGCACGACGCGCAAGACATTCCGCCTATATTATAAGTTTCTTTTTTCATATACTCAAATGTCCTTTTATCTTTTTGTATTATTAGGCAAATTAGTTATAAATATTTACTTGGTCACCTTTTAGGCTAAATACAAAACATTAAATGCCATATATTAATTATAATTCCCCAAGCTTAACCAAAGCAACTGATATAGCCTTAAAAAAACAAACCGCCAAAACTTGTTTGGCGGTTTGTTCTCTAGGAAGTATTTATGAATGACTGAAATTTTTATAATTATTCGATAAGTATCTTGCTCTTTTGCTCACCTTGTTTAGCAATATTGACAGTCAAAATACCATTGTCGTACTTTGCCGTGATACCATCTTCTCTAGTATCTCCTACATAGTAAGAGCGGCTGTAGTGAGCTTTCCTTTCGCGGAAGATATACTTATCTGTGTCCTCTTCCTTTTCCTCTTTCTTTGCAGTAATGTGCAAATAACTATCTTTAAGCTCAATATCTATTTGACTTTTATCAAAGCCAGGCATTTCAATATTCATTTCATACCCGTCGTCCAGCTCTTTGATATCCGTTCTCATACCATCATAACTAAAACGAATAGGCTTAAAGAAGTCTGCAAATGCATCATTAAAGAAATCTCTTGTAGCTAAGTATCTCATATTACCTATCCTCCTGTTTTTGTATTTCGCAAACGCTTTAGCACTCATTTGGCTTGACTGTTAGCACTCTTGTGTTGCGATTGCTAATTTTATTATAGCACATAAAATATTCTTGTCAACTATTTTATATAAATTTTTTAACAAATTTTTTAATAAATTTTAACTCACAACAAAAATAAATTTAGAACAACCAAAAAGTGATAAAAAGGCACTAAAAGACACTACAAAAAACAAAAAAACCTGTAAAAAATACATTTTACCGGGCAAATATAATAATAATTAATACTTTTCCTACAATCTTATGCCTGCACTAAATAACTTATCCGCCATATTTAGCATATAACACAACGCCAATGATACCAAGAATAATGATACCTACAATCCACCCAATCAACTTTTTAAAATAATACCTAAACATATGCTATTTATCTCCTTATCTTTATACTATCATATTACCTTAGCTTAATTATAATGTATTC
>FZPS01000018.1_pt625 | contig 24217 bp, 24 predicted proteins | sample 1817821 | NCBI WGS metagenome assembly FZPS01 (sample SAMEA104158645, study PRJEB21678) | metagenome | place: Germany | collected 2015-04-21 | reverse complement strand
CCTGCAACTTGCTCCGGGCCAGCGGATTAGGATATTTGGAAACCGCTGGGGAAACAAGGAAGGAAATCCATATATCCTGGCTCCTTTTATTTATAAATGACATCAAATGGGGACAGTTCTCAAGAGTATAAAATGGGGACAGTTCTCAATAGTCTCGTTTAAGTGACTTAAATTGAGAACTGTCCCCTACTTACGTAATTTTATGCAATTCTTGAGAACTGTCCCCAAGTAGTGTTTGAGAACTGTCCCCAAGTAGTGTTAGCGGGATCAGTCGTAGACGTCTCTGCCGCCGAGTTTGACCTTCAGAGCAAATTCGTCTCCTTCCCTCCACAATTTCAAGTCCACTACCTCACCCACTTCGTGGCTTTCCAATGTGGATTGCAATTCTTCAATGGTTTTCAGCGTCTTTTCATTCATGCCAATGATTATATCACCCGGCTTCACCCCGGCTTCAGCAGCGGGGCTGTTTGTTTCAATGTCAATAACCTGAATACCTACCGGGTAACCGGATTCCCTTGAGAAAGCTGCCGTTATTTCCCTGATATATACCCCCAGCCAGGGCTTCTGAGGATAGGTTACTTTTCCGGTTTCAATAATTTCCTGGGCAAGAGGCTTGAACACATTGGAGGGAATGGCAAAACCCAGTCCTTCCACCAGTTCTCCGCCAAACTTTACGGTATTCATGCCAATGACTTCGCCATCCATGTTAACCAGAGCACCGCCGCTGTTACCTCTGTTTATGGCAGCATCTGTTTGAATCAACTCCATGGTTCTCCCGTCCAGCTGCAATTTCCGATTGACGGCACTGATGACTCCGAAATTTACCGTACCGGCCAGCTCATGCCCCAGGGGATTGCCGATAGCAATGGCAAAATCTCCTTTCCGCACCTTGTCGGAATCCCCTATTTTTGCCACTGTCAGATCAGGATGGTCGATTTTCAATACGGCAATGTCACTTTGGGGATCTGAACCAATCAACTCAGCCTCAACCTTTTCTCCGTCGAATAGGATGACAAAAAGCTGTTTTGCCCCTGCTATTACGTGATGGTTGGTCAGGACATGTCCTTCCTTGCTTATAATGATTCCCGAACCGTAACCCTCAACATCCTGTGTTCTGGAGCGGTCATAGAAGAAGAAATCCGGCACTGTTACCTCAGAACGATTAGTAATTCCGACTACTGCCTTTTCCATCTTTTCAGCAATATCCGCCACAGGATTGTCCCGGCTGATAAAGAAGTCTTCCTGGCTGCCTATAACCGTAACAGACTGGTTATTATCTCCGGTTGCAACATTCCTGTCAGGTTCAGGGGCAGGGGTGTTATCGACTATAGCCGGACCCCGATCTCCATTTTCATTCCACCCTCTTATATAGGGAGTTATGCTGTATACTGCCAGACCTCCCATCAGCGCAAAAATCAAAGCCACAATAATATAGCTCTTTATGCTGTTCTTTCTTTGATAACGTTCCTCATCAAATTCATAGAATTCCCTCATTGATTACACCTCCGATGAATTAGCGATGTCTCTATTACTCTCTGTCATTATTGTAAACGGCATTTTTGAATAAAATATGAACTAGGTGTAAACAAACAGCAGAGAAGAGCGAATCACTGCTTCCTGCCTGGCTTAAGCGAAAAAATGAAGGCTGAGCCCTCGCCTGTTTGACTGTTTAACCATATATTCTGCTCATGTCCTTCTATTATTTTCTTTACAATGGAAAGCCCCAGTCCGGTACCGCTTTTTTTGCCGCTTCTGGACTTGTCTGTCTGATAAAAGGGTTCCCAGATGTGAGGGATTTCTTCACTTGGAATGCCCGGTCCCTGATCTGCCACCTTAACATATACCAAATCCTTGAACTGCCAAGTTTTCAGTGTAATAAGCCCCCCCGGACGGTTAAACTTGATTGCGTTATCCAGCAGATTAATGACCACCTGCTGCAGACGATCCGGATCACCCTCTACCAGGCACTCCTCCCTTTCAAAGTCGACCTCGACATCCATACCCTTCTCATTGATCTGATCTTCACGGGCAATCAGCACCCTTCGAATTGTCTCATTGATATCGAAAACCCTGAACTTCATGGAGAACTGTCCCGTTTGAATCTGGGACAGGTCCAGCAGCTCATTTATCAGTCGGTTCATCCTTTCCGTCTCATCCAGGGCAATTCGCAAATACTTTTCCTCTTCTTCCCTGTCAATATTGTGATCCAGTACCCCCTGTATATACCCCCGCATGGAAGTCAGGGGAGATTTCAACTCATGAGATACATTGGCCACAAAGGTCCTTCTCATCAGTTCCAGCTTCTCCAGTGCATCTGCCATGGCATTAAAGTTCATGGCCAGCTGGCCTACTTCATCTCTGGTTCGGATCCTGACCCGTCTCTTGAAATTACCTGTAGCAATTTCTCTGGAAATCAGGTTCATTTCCGTCAAAGGTCTGGAAAACCGCCTGGAGATAACATATAGGAGCAGGATGGATAAAAGAGAGGACAGAATGGCAGACCGCCAGATGCTTTCATAGGTATCCCGGAGGGTGCGGTTGATACCCTGAATAGGAGAATGCAGAAATATTGTACCTGCAATTCTGTCGTTTATCTTCAATGGCATTCCTACTGTCAGAACCGGCACCGGAAAGCTTTCTCCGAATCGGCCTATCCGCGTTATGGAGTTCCCTTCCAGAACCTGAACAAACTCATCCAGGGTAAGTTTCTGGTTTTCCCAATCCACCTGCTCCAATTCCGAGGAATTGTAACTGCTCCAGATATATCCCCGCTCATCCGTTACCCAGATTGTAACTCCCAAAAAGCGATCGATAATCTGATACTGGTAATGCAGAGTTCTGCTGTCAATAAAGCCGAGCAGATACAGCCGAATATACTGGGATATGGCTTCCCCTTCCCTGGTCAGTTCTGCTTTGCGGGTTTCCATTATATAGCTTTGGAAAAAGGAGGAAAGCAGAATGCCCAAAATAAGAAGGGCTGACAGTATAATGACAAAGTAAGTTACCATCAGCCTTACAAACAGTGATCGAAACATCTATTTCACCTCAAATTTGTAGCCTACACCCCAAACAGTTTTGATCTGCCAGTTGTTATCGGCCTCATTGAGCTTTTCCCGGATACGCTTGATATGTACATCAACAGTTCTGGAATCACCATAAAAATCAAAGCCCCATACTTGTTCCAGCAGCTGTTCCCTGGTAAAAACCTTGTTGGGATTGGAAGCCAGGAAATAGAGAAGTTCCAGTTCCTTAGGCGGTAATTCCAGCTTTTTGCCGTGATATGTCACCGTATAGTCGGTTAGACTTACAGTCAGATTGGGATAGGAAACTTCCCTGGTATTGTCTGTCATGGGTTTGTGCCTTCTGAGCACGGCCTTGATCCTGGCAATCAGCTCTTTGGGATCAAAGGGTTTGACCATATAATCGTCAGCTCCCAGTTCCAGACCCAGCACCTTGTCAAAGGTTTCCCCCTTGGCAGTAAGCATTATAATGGGAATATCACTGATTTTTCGAATTTCCCTGCAGATATCCCAGCCATCAAGGCCGGGAAGCATAATATCCAGAACCACCAGTGAAGGTGGATTTGCCCGAAAGGCGGATAATGCCTGGTATCCATCATGGAAGGGCTCAACTCGGAACCCTTCCTTTTCAAGATACAACTTAATCAGCTGATTGATGCTATAGTCATCTTCAACTACCATAATCCTGTGTGCATTCATGCTTCCACTCCCCATCAGCTTCAGTACTCCTTAAGAGCTTAAGTACCTTCTGTATTTCTATGGGCACCACACCCGGTAAATAACCCATCATCCAAACCTCCTGCACTTGCTCAGTATTCTATAATTATTTTATAACATAATATCTTAAAGTCACTTGATCTCCACTACAGTTACGCCTGTTTCACCCTCACCGTATTTACCCAGACGGAAGGACTCAACATGGGGATGGTTCTTTAAAAGCTGATGAATGGAGCTTCTAAGTATCCCGGTACCTTTACCGTGGATGATGGTAACCTCTTTAAGCCCCGCCAGGAAGGCATTGTCCAGGTAAAGATCGGCCTCAACCATGGCTTCCTCAGCATTCCGGCCCCTCAGATCAAGTTCAGGCGAAACGGAAACCGACCTGGGCCTGACCTTTCTTCCTGTTCCGGCCTCCTTGCGTGTTTCTTCCTTTACCAGCCGCAGGTCGGAAATATTAGCATTTACCTTCATAATGCCTACTTGTATGAGTACATTTCCATCCTGATCGGGAGCATCCAGTACCTGTCCCTTCTGATCCAGGGTGGTAATATAGACGGTCTGACCCAGCTGCAGATTTTTAGGTGATTTAGCAGATGAGTAACGGGATGGCTTTTTTCTGTGAATTTCATCCTCCATCCTGCCCAGGGTGTCCCTCAGCCTTTTGCGGGATTCTTCAATAGCCCTGTTTCGTTTCTTTTCATCCTCTTCCCTTGCAAGCAGCTGAAGCTCCCTGATAATATGATCAGCTTCCGCCCTGGCGCTCCGCAGCACCTGCCGGGCTTCCTCCCTGGCTTTGGCAATAAGATTCGCTTTCTGCTCGTTCAGTTCTGCCAGCTGACTTTCATGCCTGCCTCTAAGCTCCTGTGCCTCGGCCAGTAAGGCTCTGGTCTGCTGCCGTTCCTGTTCTGCGGCAGTACGGTTTCTTTCTATGCTGCCCATTATATCTTCAAACCGCACATCTTCCTGACTCAAATACCTGGCTGCCCCCTCAATCAGCTCATCGCTCAGCCCCAGCCGCTTTGATATCTCAAAGGCATTGGATTTTCCAGGCACTCCAATTAGTAACCTATAGGTGGGGCGCAGGGTTTCCACATCAAATTCCACAGAAGCATTTTCCACACCTTCTCGGGTGATTGCATACATTTTAAGTTCACTGTAATGGGTGGTTGCCATGGTGCGTATGCCTCTAAAGTGAAGATGGTCCAGGATTGACATGGCCAGTGCAGCCCCTTCCGTTGGATCGGTTCCTGCACCCAGCTCGTCAAAGAGCACCAGGTCCTCTGTGTCGGCCTGTTTCAGAATTTGTACAATATTGGTCATATGAGAAGAAAATGTACTCAGGCTCTGTTCGATGCTTTGCTCATCTCCTATATCAGCAAAAACATTAGTGAAGATGCCCATCTCGGTGCCAAAATCTGCCGGCAGGTGCAATCCGGATTGAGCCATAAGAACAAAAAGACCGGCAGTTTTCAATGTAACGGTTTTTCCTCCCGTATTCGGCCCTGTAATAATCAGTGCAGTGAAGCTCCGTCCCAATTCCAGCGAAACAGGCACCACCTGCTGTGGATCGATCAGGGGATGTCTTCCTCTGACTATCCGCAGTGACGGATTGTCTGCCAATCGGGGCTGCACTCCGCTGATGGACAGGCTGTAGGCTCCCCTGGCAAAAATAAAGTCCAGCTCTATTAAAATTTCCAGTGAGGATAATATTTCACCGGCCGCTTCCTCGACATGGGCCGTTAAGTCAGCAAGAATGCGCTCAATTTCATCTTCCTCCCTTGCCATTAGCTGCCTTATTTCATTGTTGGCTTCTACCACTGACATGGGTTCAACAAATAGGGTTGCACCGCTGGAAGACTGGTCATGAACAATGCCGGGAAGCTGGGAACGGTGTTCCTGCTTAACCGGCAGTACATACCGGCCGTTGCGCATGGTAATAATGGGTTCCTGAAGATATTTAAGCATTTGAGGCGAATGAAGAAATCCGTTGAGCCTTTCCCTCACCTTGTCATTGGCCCGTCTGATGAGCCGCCTTATCTGAGCCAGCTCCGGACTGGCATTATCATACAATGTGTTCTCCGTCTCAATACACCTGCGTATATCATCAAGTAAGATACGCTGAGTTTGCAGCGATTCAATCATAGAAGGAATAAGCTCAAGCTCCGCCTTGGCTTTATGTTCGCTCATTCCGGCTTTGACTGAACTGATAAGCGACAAGACCCGGGCAACCTGAAGCAGTTCCCCTGGACTTAAGACAGAACCGATTTCAGCTTTCCTAAGCTGATGCCTGATATTGGGAAAGGGTGCAAGAAATCCGCTTCCCTCCACGGCAAGAATGGATTCAGCCTCAGAGGTTTCCTTTTGCAGCCTGATTATTTGATCCCTGTCCGATACAGGTTTGAGCTGCAGGGCCCGTTCCCGGCCGGAATCCGACTGGGCGAATCCTGCCATCCGATCAATTATTTTGTTGTATTCCAATACCCTTAATGTTCTCTCGTCCATTCCTTCTCCTCGTCTTCATGCTTAAGCACTCTTGCCTCATCTTCTTTTTTCTATTCCACTCCCCTGAAGAAGTGCCCTCTGGTAAAGCCTTTTTCTTTTACAGATTCTGCACAGCCGGCTAAATCTGCCGGCAGACTGCTCCCCGGATAATCCAGGGCATAGCGGTAGCACTGAATGACAGACTGATATTCCTGCGCAGGAAGGCCTTCCAGCTTAAGCCCCCATGATTGAACCTGCAGGCGGTGAAATGGCTCCATTTTGTCTGCCAGAAACAAAGGCTGGCTGTTAAGAAGCTCGCTGTAGCAGCGTGCAATCCTTTTCTTCCTTATTGGGAAGGTGTAGCCCTTACGATCCGTAAGTGTATGAATTCCATTGAATCTGCAGTTGTGGCAGCTGTTTTTTTCATCCGCCAAAGGACAGTATTCCAGTGTCATGAGTACAATCCGGCCATATACCAGGAGCTCCAATTGCAGCAAAGATTTATTAATTATATCATTTATTTCTGCAATTGTTAACTCAGTAGAAAGGGTAACACCCTTCAGGCCAAGATCATACAACTGCGCCAGAGACAGGGAGTTGGCTGCATTCAATGGATGGCTGCCATAAAACCTTTCAATGCCCATTTCCTGCAATAGCTTAATCTGCCCTATATTTCCTATCTGGAAATCGTCAAACAGGTTCCAGAAAGCATCCGGCAGGCTGCGCAGAAGATTCATATCCTGCTTCCTGGTAATGGCGGGCAGCACCAGCCGGACCGGGATTCCCAGTTCCTGTATGGCTCTTATCTGTTCCTGCAGGGCTCCCATCCTGAAAGTAAAGGAATCAGGTTCAAAGGAAATACTATCCAAACCTGTCAAATGCTGCGGATGGAAATCAAGACTGCTTACATAGCCGTTCAGTAAGGGTTTATTCTTTTCATTCATGCTATGATCATTTATCTCATTGGGTTTTTCTCTATCCGGAGCTCCGGTAAATACTCTTACGGGCAGCCGTGAGCAGGCTGTTTCCGGCCGGCCTCTGCCGTGTTGGTTTATAGCCTGCTGATCATAAAAGGCAATCCTTTTGCCAGTAAGATCCTTAGCAGCCTCACGGCGAAGCTGATTTAAAACCGAAACCGGGATAAAGCAGTTATCATCATATTCCAGGTTTAATGAGGCAATTTCAAAAGGTGTGTCTCCCAGCCGGCTAAGCTGCTCCTGCATTGTATTCTCATCCAACGCTCTCTTAACAGCTGCCTGCACCTCGAATTCGCCTGCAGCCTTGCCCTCCAGGCCATTGCTGTCCCGAAAAACCAATACCGGGCTTTTTCCGATTTTAAATACTGCATGAGCAGTAACAGGTATTTTTCTGTTGTAACAGCTGCTGTATGAAGCCTGGGCTGCCTTTAACCCGGCCGCGCTGGATGTCCGATACACCAGGGAACCTGCCTCAGGCTGAATGGAGGAGGGAATGCCAACCACCTGTCCACTGCTGCCCCGGTCGGTCTGCCTGCCCTTAAGCAGCAGACTGCTGACAGTCTGACCCTTGTTTCCGGGTTTCCCGCTCCAGAACTCAATGCCGTCCCCGATCTCCAGTTCCTCCTCCAGTGCCACCCAAACCACGCCTCTTTCCACTCCTGTAACCCTGCCCAGGAAGATGCCCCAGTGATTGGGTTTTTCCCTGGCAAAAAGATCAGTGTGATCGGTTCCAAAGTAGTAACCCTTTGTAAACCCTCCGCGGTTGAATACTTGTGCCAGCTCCGTCTGAACGGTAGTATCAGGTTTTGCAAAACCTGACGACCACGGCTCATTTGGTGCAGCAGGATTTGAATCTCCATAGCCGGCTTTCAGAATACCGTCCAGGGCCTTGCGATATTCCCGTGTAACAATGGCAACATATTCCGGTCTTTTCATCCTGCCCTCTATCTTAAGACCGGTTATCCCCGCTGCCAGAATTTCATCCAAGTATTCAACCGTGGAAAGATCCTTCATACTAAGATGGTAAGCAGGCTGACCGGCATTATTTTGAGCCTTGTTCAGAGTATATGCCAGACGGCATGGCTGGGCACACATACCCCGGTTGCCGCTGCGTCCGCCCAGCATGCTGCTCATAAGGCACTGGCCGGAATAGGATACACAAAGGGCACCGTGGATGAAGGTTTCCAGTTCCAGACAGCTGCTGCCGGATATATGCTTAAGCTCTTCAAGGGTAAGTTCCCTGGCCGGAATCACCCTGCTGAAACCCATCTCCTCCAGAACCTTTACCCCTTCCAACTGGTGAATGGTCATCTGCGTGCTGGCATGGAGGGAAAGAGCGGGATGATTCTGTGCTATGTAGCGGGCAGCACCCAAATCCTGAACAATAACCCCGTCCACTCTGAGTTCTTCCAGTTCCGACACAAATGCCTTCATTTCGTCCAGTTCCTTCTCCTTAATCAGGATGTTCAGGGTAATATATATTCGAACACCATACAGGTGGGCATACTCCACTGCTTTTCTCAATGATTCGTTGTCGAAATTATCTGCCAGTCTGCGGGCATTAAAACGGGTTCCGCCCATATAAACAGCATCCGCCCCGTTTTGAACGGCAGCCGTCAGGGCTTCCCAGCTGCCGGCAGGACTGAGCAGTTCAGGTAATCGTTTCTGCAATAGCTTCACTTCCTTCATTTTCTATTATACTATGATAAGCAAAAAAAGAAACGATTTGTTGGACATTGATATTATGGACAGGAAAAACAAAAAACAGCGCTGATACTGCCTGTGCGCTGCTTTTGAAATTACGGCAACAACCGGGTAAGGCCTAGAAAAGACCCGAAATCACACCTGTTTCATCCACATCTATTTTTTGGGCTGCCGGAATTCTGGGAAGCCCGGGCATGGTCATGATCTCACCGGTCAGGACTACAAGGAAACCGGCTCCGGCCGATACTTTGACATTCCGAACCGTTATTTTGAATCCCTTCGGCCGTCCAAGCTTTTTGGGATCATCGGAAAGAGAGTACTGAGTCTTTGCCATACATACCGGCAAAGGGCCGAATCCATAAGATTCCAGCCTGGTTATTTCTTTCAGGGCAGCCGGAGCAAAGTCGACCCCGTCAGCTCCGTAGACTTCTCTTGCAACGGCCTCAATTTTTTCCTTAAGCGGCATTTCATCCTCATAGATAAAGCGGAAGCTGCCTTCCTCTTTTTCAGCCAGCCGAATAACCTCCTCAGCCAGTTTCAAGCCGCCTTCCCCGCCCTTGGCCCATACCTCGGACAGGGCGACATTGACTCCCATCTCTCTGCATTTTTCTTCCACAAACCGAAGTTCCGCCTCGCTGTCCGTGGGGAAACGATTGATGGCTACAACTGCAGGCAGACCAAACTTCACGGTAACATTCTCTATATGCTTCAGCAGATTTGGAATGCCCTTTTCCAGTGAAACCAGATCCTCTTCTCCAAGATTCTTTTTAAGAGCACCGCCGTGATGCTTCAAGGCACGGACTGTCGCTACGATTACGACAAGAGAAGGTCGGATGCCTGCCATACGGCACTTAATATCAAGGAATTTTTCTGCACCCAAATCCGCTCCGAATCCGGCTTCGGTTATGGCATAATCCCCCAGTTTCATTGCCATCCTTGTTGCAATGATGCTGTTGCAGCCATGGGCTATATTGGCAAAGGGCCCTCCGTGAACAAAGGCAGGCGTATGCTCAAGGGTCTGAACAAGATTTGGCTTCAAGGCGTCCTTGAGAAGTGCAGCCATGGCCCCTTCCGCCTTCAGCTGTCCGGCAGTGACAGGCTGATCATCCCTGGTATAGCCGACCACTATGTTTTTAAGCCTTTGCTTCAGGTCCTGGATATTCCGCGACAAACATAAGACCGCCATGATCTCGGAAGCAACGGTAATGTCAAATCCATCCTCCCGTGGAAGGCCGTTGGTTCTTCCGTTCAATCCGTTGACAATAAACCGCAGCTGTCTGTCATTCATATCCATGCAGCGTTTCCAGGTAATCTTTCTTACATCGATATTCAGCTGGTTGCCCTGGTAAATATGATTATCCAGCATGGCAGCCAGCAGGTTGTTGGCTGCGCCGATGGCATGTAAGTCGCCTGTAAAGTGCAGATTTATATCCTCCATAGGCACAACCTGGGCATAACCGCCTCCTGCAGCCCCGCCCTTTACGCCGAATACAGGACCTAAAGACGGCTCCCTGAGAGCAATGACAACCCTTTTTCCAAGCCTTTTAAGCGCATCGCCCAGTCCTACAGTAGTAGTGGTTTTTCCCTCTCCTGCAGGCGTGGGATTGATGGCTGTAACCAGGACCAATTTTCCGTCCTCCCGATCCTTCATGCTCTCCAGCAGATTATAATCCACCTTGCACTTGTATTTGCCATAAAGTTCATAGCTCTCATCATCCAGCCCCAGGGATGCTGCTATCTCCTGGATAGGCTTCATTGGAACACTTTGCGCTATTTCTATGTCGCTTTTATACATCATTTATCCTCCCTTAATGACCCTTCCTATTCTTTCACCTGAAACAGATAGCAGAACCAGTAGCTTATACCCACAAATAAAACACCGCCTGCAATATTGCCAAGGGTTACCGGAATAAGGTTTTTTGTAAAAAATGTAACAATATTCAGGTTATCCAGCATAGCAGATGTGACACCCATATTATAGGCAGCCTGCACCCACTCCGGATTGCTTTTTGCCATTATGCCTGCACTGATATAGTACATGTTGGCGACACTGTGTTCAAAACCCGATGTGATAAACAGCCAGATGGGAAAGAAGATGGCCAGCAGTCTGCCGGTCATATCCCTGGCTCCTGCAGACATCCATACAGCCAGACAGACCAGCCAATTGCATAAAAGGCCCAGCAGGAAGGCATTCTCAAAAGGCAGCCCGGTTTTATATGCTGCTGTTTTTATTGTAAATCCTCCCAGGGCTCCACCGGAGGCATTCAGCTGGCCTGACCTGACTATAAAAAATGCTATCAGCAGCGAACCTAAAAAATTTCCCAGATAAACATAGAACCAGTTTCGTAGGAGGCCGGTCCATTTTGACTTTCTTTCCAGACACGATATGACAATCAGGCTGTTACCGGTAAATAATTCTCCGCCGGCAGCAATCACCAGCATCAGGCCTGCAGTAAACAGCGCTCCGGCCAGGGTTTTGGCCAGGCCTGCCGATGCTATGCCATGGATGGCAAAGTTTGAAGCCTGTGAAGCAAAGGCTATGAAGGCACCTGCCAAAATACCCAGAACTATCAGCTTCCCGGCTCTGCTGCGGGTTTTAGCCGCACCGATTTCAATGAATTCCGCCGCAATTTCCGGCGGTGTCAGATAAAGCCTTTTTTCGGACATCAGACATCCAGCCTGCCTTCCCTATAGGCGGTCAGGTAATTCATGCAGAATTCGTCCCTGTCATGCAAGAGCTCTGAGGAATAAACAAAGGACATGATCCTTTTATCCAGCGGATCGAGAATGGCACTGTCAAGCCCAGCTGCAATAGCTGATATCAGGAAAGTCTGATTTATGATTTTTCGGCCGGGCAAGCCGAAGGAAATATTGCTCAGCCCGCAAGTGGTATGGACGCCGGGAAACTCTGTCATCACCCGTCTTATGGTATCCAGGGCAACAATGCCGTAATGAGAGCCTGTGGAAACAGGACGGACCATGGGATCTATATAGATGTCACTGATATCAACGCCTTCCTTTGTCATCCGGTTGATCAGCCAATCGGCAATTTTTACCCTTTGATCGGCATCCTCCGGCATTCCATTGTCGTCCATGCACAAAGCTATGATAGAGGTATTATACTCGGTAACAAGGGGAAAGATGGACTCAAATCTATCCTTCTCAGCGGTTACGGAGTTTATCAGGGGCTTGGCACCTTTGTAAACCTTCAGCCCTGCACTCAAAGCCTCCGGATTGGGGCTGTCAATACAGAGGGGCAGATCCGTAGCCTCCTGTACAGTTTCAACCAGCCAGGTCAGCAGCTCCACCTCTTTGAAGGGAAAGGTTCCGCAGTTCACATCGATATAGTGTGCCCCTGCTTCTGCCTGTTTCCGGGCTACCGACTGTATTGCTTCCCTATCCATGTTTTCCACTGCCGGCCTGATGGCCTTTATGCTGGTATTGATCTTTTCGCCGATTATGATCATTCGTATGACCTCCTTCGCGTAACATTCAATAGTTTATTAATAAAATTCTGCACTTTTCTTCAGTAATGATTATAATTACCGGCCCCAAAATCCCATCCCCTTACTTACAGCTTTGGAAGCTCATTCAGGATTTCAGGAACTATTTCAAACAAATCACCCACTATTGCAATATCCGCCATTTGCATCATGGGCGTGTCAGGTACCTTGTCAATTGCCACTATGACATCGCAGGACTGCATTCCTACCAGATGCTGAATCTGACCGGAAATCCCACAGGCTATATAGAGAGTTGTCTGTACTGTCTGGCCCGTCTGCCCTATCTGGTGGGTATAAGGAATCCAGCCTGCATCCACAGCTGCCCTGCTGGCACCAACCGCCCCGCCCACTCTGGAAGCAAACTTTTTCAGCAGCTCAAAACCCTCCGGACCCTTCATCCCCCGCCCGCCTGCAATTATGATCCTGGCATCAGACAAGTTCAAAGTGGCTTCACTGCTATGGAAAATCTCAATAATTTTCTTCACTTTATCTGCATCCGTATCCAGAATGCATTCGCTTATGATTTCTCCCTGGCGGCCCCTGTCCGGTTCGGGTGCCTTCATAACTCTCGGCCGGACTGTAGCCATCTGAGGCCTGTGATTGGAGCAGCGGATTGTGGCAAGGATATTCCCTCCGAATGCAGGTCTGGTCTGAAGGAGATCTCCGTTTTCAGGATCTATGGAAAGGCCTGTACAGTCTGCGGTCAGGCCGCAGTTTGCCATAACCGCCACCCTGGGGATCAGGGCTCTTCCTTTGACAGTGGCAGCACACAGAACCACTTCCGGCTTGTATTTATTGATAAGCCTTACCAGAGCCTTTGCCTCCACTTCGTCCTGGATCCCGTCAAGCCGGGCATCATCCACAACTATAACCTTATCGGCTCCGTATGCAAACAGGGATTTTGCATCACTGCTGATGTCAGAGCCCATTGCAACCGTCCAAACCTCGCTCTTTCTTGCATCCGCCAGCTCCCTTGCCGCACCAATCAGTTCATGGGTGACAGGCTGGACAGCTCCGGATGAGACCTCGGCAACAACCCATATATTGCTGTATTCTTTCCTTTCAATATCAGTTAATGTAAGCATCTCAACACTCCTTTGCTATACCAGGCTGCGAAGCCTGAGCTCTCGTACCAGGGCCCGGGCGCACTCCTGAGCTGTTCCTTCAATCCGGATGGTGTCAGTCTGTCTTGGATCAGGCGGCTGGGTTTTGACAACACGGGTAGGCGATCCGTTCAGGCCAAGCTTATCCGGGTCGGCACCGATATCCTCCGGCTTCCAGACAGGTGTCTGGGCTTTCTGGGCTGCAAGCCTGCCTTTCAGGGAAGGAATGCGAGGCGTATTGATATCCTTTACTACAGTAAGAACTGCAGGCAGCTGCATTTTGCAGATATCATGTCCTTCTTCATGCATCCGTTTCACAGTAATGCAGGACTCATCCACCTGCTCAACAGCCATGACGGAGGCAGCCTGCATCCAGTTCAGGTGGGCGGAAATCCCGGGGCCGACCTGGGCGGTATCTCCGTCTATAGCCTGTTTGCCGCATATAACCAGATCAACATCTCCTATTTTTTCTATTGCCTTGGCCAGAGCATAACTGGTTGCCCAGGTATCAGAGCCGCCAAATGCCCTGTCGCTAAGCAGGATTCCTCTGTCCGCTCCGGCTGCAAGGGCTTCCCGCAGAACAGCTTCCGCCTTAGGCGGCCCCATTGTCAGCGCAATTACTTCGCCGCCCAGTTTTTCCCTGAGCCGGACACCCTCCTCCAGTGCATAGGTATCGAAGGGATTCATTATTGCCTTCAGGCCTTCTCTTATGATACGTTTGGTTTCAGGATCAATTTTCGCATCATTAGTGGCAGGAACCTGCTTAATGCACACTACTATCTTCATAATACCTCCTCCAATTAAAGGGTGTTATACCCAAATGTCCTTAATCAAATCGTACTGCCTCTTGAAACCAAGCAATGCCAGATATACTCCGCATTGGGGGTATGTCTGATGAAGCATTTTAAGCGTTGCAATCGGATCGTAGTCCTGATCCTCGGGAATGGTGTAGCCTACTGCCTCGGACAGTAAATACAGTTTTTTGCTCATCCATGCCTCGACGATAACAGGAATATCCGGATACTTCTCCAAGAGCCTGTCAACCACGGCGTTTTTTTCTATCAGCGGCTGGGTCACAATAAAGGTTGCACCGGCTGCTATTTTTCTTTCCATTTTTTCAAATTCATGTTCAGGCGGCTCATAGGGGTTGAATGCCACTCCCAGGACAAATTTGCCTGCATACTCTCTCCTGATGTACTGCAGCAATTCTACTGAGGTAACGGACTCTGAGCCGGTTACGCCGATGTCGGAAGGCTTGAGTTTCGGCAGACGCTCGGAACCGTCGCCGCTGATAATGAGCAGGTACTTAATACCCAGATTCACACAGTCATTCAGGATCTCATCCAGGTTTTCCTTTGTGTGGAAAGTGTTCAGGTGAATCATGACCTGTTCGGGAATGACCGGCAGCTCCAGCTCCTGTATCATCTCAGTTCCCTGGAAGGAAAGGTTTCCCATGGCATTATCGGTAATGCAGGCGCAATACCCGCTTTCCATGACCCGGGTGTATTTTTGTGCAAACAGCTCCAGATCCTTTTCCAGCTTTTCCGACTCTTGTTTTGGCGGTAATATTTCTACGTGGTAAATTTTGTTTTGGATGTGATGCAGCATGATGAATTCCTCCTATGATATCATTTGATTGCAGAATATTATTGACATAGGCTAGTGTGGGTCAAATGTATTGTACATTCTTTACATACATATAAGCACAAGGGTTTTTCCAAGAATGCTCTTTATTCTCCATATTCTGTGCAAGATTGTACAATTTGACAAAAATTAAACAAACAACTAAAAGAAATGTTATGGAATCCGAAGAGCATTTGAGCAAAAAAAAACAGCGACGTAGTGATAATCGCTGCTTATTTTTTATGAGTATGTTTTCTGTCTGCAAGGGCAGCCGCCTACTCTTATCGTTTTCCTTTTCGGGTTACATCATAAATGGCAGGCGCGTTGGATTCGGATGCAGATGGCATGGCAATTGTCTTTTTGGATGCTTCCTTCAATTCACTAATTTCAGCCTGGAGAGCTTCCACCTCTGCCTTTAGCCTCAGAACTTCATCGCCCAGGTTAATGGCAGTCAGAACCGCTGCCATGGCTGTGCTCAGCCCGGGCTGCCTGTTTGTAACCTCTTCCATCTTGCGATTCACATGAATCGCCACCCGGTGAATATATTCCTCGGTTTCATTTGCCCGAATTGTATATTCTCTGCCGGCTATCCGGACAATGGTTCTAACTTTTTCCACCATCTGCGAACAACCCCTGTTATGATAATGTTTGATACTATTATACATCATCTTCCAATTTTATACAATAGTTTTGTCGAAATATTTCATCTTAATTTAGCACCCAGCTCAGTTTCCAGCAAACTCACAATTTTCTCATGAGCCTTGTTGACTTCTTCATCCTTTAAGGTTCGATCAGCTGCTCTGTAAGTCAGTGAGTAAGCCATGCTTTTGCATCCCTCAGGTATCTGGCTTCCCTCATAGATGTCAAAGAGGGATACTTCCTCCAGAATCCTTCCGCCGCCCCTTCGTACCCTTTCCAGTATTTCGGCAGCCAAAACCTTTTTATCCACAACAAAGGCAAGATCCCTGGTCACCGCAGGATACTTGGGCAATGAACGATATTGTCTTACGGTATTTGCTTTATCCAGCATGATCTTAAGATTCAGCTCACCCAAAATAGCCCTTGTATTAATGTCGTAGTTGGCTGCCGTGTTAGGATGCAACTCACCGAACTTGCCTATGGATTCTCCATCCAGCAGCACTTCCGCAGTCCTTCCCGGATGCAGGGCGGAATGCAGGGCAGCTTTAAACTCTACTCTTTCATCCAGCCCCAAAAAGGACATCAGTGCCTCAATTATTCCTTTCATAGCATAGAAATCTGCATCTTCCCCATATTCACCCATAGCCAGAGTCAGAACTTCCTCCGGCAGATCGGTCATAGGCAGAGATTTGGGAATAAAAACCGGATTTATCTCAAAAATGCTGCAGTTTTCTATCCGGCGGTTATAGTTCCGGGACAAGACCTCCAGCAGGCTGGGCAGCATGGTGGTACGCATGACACTCTGATCCTCTCCCAGGGGATTGGCTATCCTTACCGTATCCGGATAATCTGCCTTGTCTTTGATGCCGATGGACTCATAAACATTGGGGCTGGTAAAGGAATAAGTAATAACCTCGTACATGCCCATTCCGGTCATAATTCCTTTTATTTCATCAAGCAGCCTTTGCTCATATGTCCTGCTTCCTTTTGCAGCAGAGCCTTCCATCAGGGTCATGGGAATGCGGTCATATCCGTAAATACGGGCAACTTCCTCTGCCAAATCCGCCATTCCCTCAATATCATTCCGGTAGGTTGGAATAACAGCCGTCATGGTTTCACCCTCCACCGAAACATCTATGCCCAGACTTTCCAGAATCTGGGATATTTCATCAGCCGTAAGTTCCAGACCCAGTAACTTATTTATCCGATTCCATTCCACAGTCAGCTTTTTCTTTTCAACAGAAGTACCCAGCACATCAATCCGGCCCTCCACAAGGGTACCGGCACCGAGTTCCTGCACCAGCTGAACAGCCCTGTCCACAGCAGTAAGAGCCATATTGATGTCCAGCCCCTTTTCAAAACGGCTGGAGGATTCGCTTCTAATACCCAGGGCCTTGGAGGTCATGCGCACGCTTGCTCCCTGAAACAGGGCACTCTCAAATACAATTTGCCTGGTATCTTCAGTTATCTCCGAATTGGCTCCGCCCATCACGCCTGCGAGGGCTATGGGCTTAACCGCATCTGCAATAACCAGCATTTCCGGTGTCAGCTTTCTCTCCTGGTCATCCAGGGTTATTATGCTTTCTCCCGGCCGGGCGGTGCGGACAATAATCTTCCGGCCTTCCAGTTTTTCCAGATCAAAGGCGTGCATGGGTTGTCCCAGCTCCAGCATGACATAATTGGTAATATCCACAATATTGTTTATGGGACGCACCCCTGCCGCAGCCAGCCGGCGCCGCATCCAGCGGGGAGACGGCTGTATTTTGATGTCCCTGACAACTCTTGCCAGGTACCTGGGGCAAAGATCCGGGTTTTCCACCTCTACCTGAAGTTCATCCTCTACCCTGCCCTTACCCGGTTTTACTTCTATCTTCGGCATGGCCCAGGATTTTCCTGTTGTCACTGCAATTTCTCTTGCCATACCAACTACGCTGAGACAGTCGGGGCGGTTGGAGGTGATTTCCAGGTCAAATACAACCCCGCCCAGATCCAGTGCTTCCTTTATGTCCATGCCCGGGGGATACTCTTCCTGCAGGATCAGAATACCGTCTGTCTCTGCTCCGGGATAATCGCTGTCTTTAAGTTCCAGTTCCTCGCCGGAGCACAGCATTCCCTGGGACTCCACTCCCCTGAGCTTCCCCCTCTTAATGGTTATATCCCCCGGCAGCCTGGCGCCGTGCAGCGCAACGGGCACCAACCGGCCGGGTGCAACATTGTCAGCGCCGGTAACAATCTGCACTGTTTCAGTTCCAACATCCACCTTGCATACCAGAAGTTTATCGGCATTTGGATGACTCTCCACAGAGAGCAGCTTACCCACTACAACGCCTGATATTTCTTCACGCAGAGTAATTATATCCTCCACATTGGAACCGGTCATGGTCAGTTTATCAGCCAGTTCCTTCATATCTGCATCTACTTCAACATATTCTTTTACCCAATTAATCGGCAGCAACATCTTGATCTCCTCCTAGAACTGTTTCAGGAATCGTATATCGTTTTCAAACAGCAGACGGATATCATCGATTCCATATTTCAGATTGGTGATACGATCCAGACCCATTCCAAAGGCAAAACCGCTGTAGACTTCAGGATCAATGCCGCAGTATTGCAGAACCTTGGGATGGACCATTCCCGCACCCAGGATCTCTATCCAGCCGGTGTGGGAGCATATGCGGCAGCCTTCTCCATGGCAGATGGCACAGGTTACGTCCACTTCGGCACTGGGTTCCGTAAAGGGAAAATGGTGGGGACGGAACTTGGTTCTGGTACCCGGTCCGAATACTTTCTTGGCGAACACATCCAGAACCCCTTTCAAATCTCCCATGGTAATATTCCTGTCAACCACCAGGCCCTCTATCTGGTGGAATATGGGAGAGTGGGTGGCATCCACCGCATCAGAACGATAAACCCGGCCAGGACATATTATCTTGATGGGGGGCTTTTGCCTGAGCATAGTTCGTATCTGAACCGGTGAAGTGTGAGTGCGAAGAAGCATATTCTCATTTATATAAAAGGTGTCCTGAACATCCCGGGCAGGATGATTCTTGGGGATGTTAAGGGCTTCAAAATTATAGCTGTCCCATTCCACTTCCGGGCCTTCAGCTATATCAAAGCCCATGCCCAGGAAGATTTCGGTGAGTTCATTAAGCACCTTGGTTATAGGATGCAGTTTACCCAGCACAGGCCTCTTACCTGGTATCGTAACATCAATGGTTTCAGCCTCCAGCTGTTTTTCCATGGCGGCCTGCTTCAGGGCAGCGGTCCGCTTCCTGAGACCTTCCTCCAGTTCATTGCGGATTTCATTTGCCAGCTGTCCTATAATCGGTCTTTCCTCCGGAGGCAGACTGCCCATTCCCCGAAGGACCTGGGTTAATTCTCCCTTCTTTCCCAGTTTCTTAACGCGGAATTCCTCCAGCTGACCAAGATCATGCAGACCGCCCAGTGCTTCCATGGCTTCTTTTCTTATCTGCTCCAGCTTGTTTTTCATTATTTACAGCATCTCCTTTCGCATTTCTGCGCATTGACATATATATCCATCATGTATGAAGTCATACAAAAAGCCTCCACCCCATAGGATACATGGGACGAAGGCTGTTTACCACGTGGTACCACCCAATTTCATTTCGTGTGAAACCTTAATACGCATAACGGGCCTGGCCCGGCAGGACCTACTATAAGTTCAGACCTGCGGCTCGGAAGCGAACTTCGATTCAGGATTAAGAGGAATGCTTTCAGCCTGTGGTATTCCCTCTCTGGCATAACCCGGTTGAATCTACTTTTCTTCGTCACAGCCTTTTCATTTTGACATAACCATTTGTTTATAAAGAATATACGCTGTTACGGAACCTGTGGTTTCAAAGAGTCTCCAGAAGAACTCGGATACCATGAGCATCAGACTCCTTTACAGGTTATTTTACATAATTATAACACAGGAAAATAAGCTGTTCAAGGGACTACCCGTCCATTTTTCTCCCTTTACGGAAAATTTCGTAAATTAGTATACCTGCTGCTACCGAGGCATTCAGAGATTCCGCTCCGCCCTTCATGGGTATTTTGACCAGGCTGTGGGCGTAACTTTTCACTTCCCTGCTGATCCCATGAGACTCACTGCCTATGATCAAAGCGATTCTGCCGCAGCCGCCCTTCCAGGCAAAAACATCCTCACCGCACAAATCACTGGCAGCAATATGAAAGCCGGCCTCGGCCGTCTTTTCAAGCAGCTCACTGCTTCTGCCTTCCCGGTAGATGGGAACCCGGAAAACTGAACCCATTGTAGCCCGGACAGCTTTGGGATTATAGGGATCAACACAATCGTTTATCAAAACAACCCCGTCTCCGCCTGCAGCGTCTATAGTCCGTATAATGGTGCCCAGGTTGCCCGGATCTTTTATTCCATCCAGAATTACCAGAAAACCCGGGTTTTGCTTCAGTGCCTTCTGAAAATCGTATTCCTTTTGCCCAGCCACTGCCAGCACCCCCTGGGGAGACTGGGTATCCGACAGGGATTTGAAAAGCTTTTCTTTTACTATAATACAGCGAATACCGCTCTCCAGCGCCTGCACGGCAAGGGGATGATCGGACCAGGCTTCTGAAAAGATCAGCATGTCCAAAGCAAAATCAGATTTCAGTGCTTCTTCCACCATTTTTTGCCCTTCTGCAATGAACCGCAGGTGCAGATCCCGATACTTTTTGTTCTGCAGGCTTCTCACATATTTAATGGTATTGTTTGAAGAGCCGGTAATTAATTCCGGCCTTTCCCTTTCTTTATTTCCGTCTCTTCCCTGCATCTGAACTCTCCTGAAATCTTTCAATATCTTCCGTACTGCCCAGCACCACAAGAATATCCCCGTTATGAATTATATCTTCACCTGAAGGCGATATATTGATATCATCGCCGCGCTTGACAGCCATCACATTAATGCCGTATCTGGCGCGTATATCCAAATCTCTTAAGGAGCGATTATTCCACACATCAATTGCCTGCAGCTCAACCAGCCTGTAGTGAGGTGTCAGCTGAATGTAATCCAGTATATTGGTGGATACCAGGCTTTGTGCTATCCGCACTCCCATATCCATTTCAGGCAAAACCACCTTGTCAGCTCCGATCTTGTAGAGCAGTTTGGAATGCAGTTCATTCTGGGCTTTGGCCAGAACATACTTCACTCCGGCCTCCTTGCAAAGGAGTGTTATCAGGGTGCTGGATTGAATGTCCTGCCCGATTGCCACCACTGCCACATCAAAATTACGAATACCAAGGGTATGCAAGGCGTTCTCATCTGTTGCATCTGCCTGGACAGCATGAGTTATTTTTTCTGAAACCGCCTGTACCTTGTCCTCATCCTTGTCAACGGCCAGCACCTCATGACCCATGCTGTGCAGGGTTACAGCAATGCTCTCGCCAAACCTTCCTAATCCAAAAACCACAAATTGCTTCATGATCTCCATCATTCTCCTTTTAACCGGCTTTTAACCAACCATAATACGTTCCTCAGGATATCGTATATGGTTTCCATCCTGCTTTTGTCTTCTGGCCAGAGCCAGGGTAAGAGAAAGAGGCCCGACCCTGCCCAGATACATTGTCATCATAAGAATAATCCTGCTGATATAATGCATTCCGGCTATGTCCATGACAGACAGTCCGGTGGTGCTCACTGCTGCTGCTGCCTCAAACATGATATCCAGAAAGGGAACGAATTCTATGAAGGATAGTACCAAAGTAACAGCGACCCAGGCCAGGAGGGAAATCAAGGCTATGGCCAAAGCCCGGTGGGCTATGGAATAAGGGATGCGCCTTCGAAAAACAACTATGTCATTCTGCCCTTTTGCTACACTCCATGCCATCAGGAGTATCAGACTCATGGTCGTAGTCTTGATACCGCCTCCCGTTGAAGTAGGAGATGCCCCTATGAACATCAGCAGAATCGTCATAAATTTGGAGGCATTTGTCAGTTCCGCCGCATCTATGGTATATATGCCCGCTGTTCTTACATTAACTGAAAGGAAGAGGGATGCCAGAAGCTTTTCCTTCATAGCAAGAGGTCCAATAGTATGGGGATTGCCGTATTCCGCCAGAAAGAAAAACATAAAACCCAGCACGATCAGGGCCAGAGAAACCGTTATCACAATCTTTGTATGCAAGGCCCACTTTCGAAAGCGATAACCATGATTGTTCAAATCCAATATGACTGTAAAGCCCAGGCCTCCCAGAAATACCAATGCCATGGTGACCAGATTGATAATCAGGTCACCTGTATATTCCATAAAGCTTGTATAATGCCCCAGCAAATCAATTCCCGCATTACAGAATGCGGAAATGGAATGAAATATGCTGTAGTATACTCCTTTACTCCAGCCAAACAGCGGGACAAAGCGCAATGCCAGCAGTAATGCCCCAATACTTTCAATGACAAAGGTAACTGTGAGTATGTATTTGGTAAGGCGTACCACTCCTTCCAGCTTGAACTGGTTGAGTGCCTCCTTCATCAGAAGGCGTTCCCGGAGGGTAATTCGTTTTCCCATCAGCAGAAAAACCAGCGTACTGATGGTCATGAGCCCCAGACCCCCTGCCTGAATAAGGCACAAAACAACGGTCTGTCCGAACAGGGAAAGCTGTGTGCCTATATCCACGACCAGCAGACCGGTAACACATACTGCGGATGTAGCAGTAAACAGGGCATCAAACCATCCCATGCTCATTCCGTCGGCGGATGCAAGGGGAAGAACCAGCAGTATGGCCCCCGCCGGTATGATAAGCAGAAAACTCAAAGCCAGCATCCTGACAGGTGATATGTAAATTGATCTTCTTACTGTAACGCGATTCAAGTACTTCAACCCCATTGACAGGCTGCTTCTCCTCAGCAGCCTGCTGTTTACCTGTTAATGACTGAAATGGAAACTGCTTTTTGATTTTTGATCGCTATAAATAAAAAAGGCCGCCGCATGGAGGCCTTCCATTCTTATGCATTATTAAGTTTTTCCTTGGCAATTCCTACCAGCTCAGCAAAGCCTGCGCTGTCGTTAACCGCCAGGTCAGCCAGAATTTTTCTGTCCACCTGAATATTGGCTTTTTTAAGGCCGTTTATGAATCGGCTGTAGCTCAGACCGTTCAATCTGGCAGCAGCATTGATTCTGGCTATCCAAAGCTTTCTGAAATCTCTCTTTCTTAGCTTTCTTCCTGTATATGAAGCAGCCAGGGCCCGAATAACTGCCTGGTTGGCCGGGCGGAAATTCTTGCTTCTTGCTCCGTAATAGCCCCTGGCCAGCTTTAATATCTTCTTATGCTTTTTCTTGGCATTAACTGCACTTTTCACTCTAGCCATTCTAAAAACCTCCTTTTGTATTATTTATACGGAATCAGTTTCCTGATATTTTTTTCTTCCTGAGCTGCAACATAAGTTCCTTTTCGGAGATTTCTCTTTCTCTTGGGAGACTTTTTGGTCAGGATATGGCTTTTATAAGCTCTGGACCTTTTGACCTTTCCGGATTTGGTCAGGCCGAACCTCTTTGCTGCTCCACGGTGCGTCTTCATTTTAGGCATTCGTACTTCCTCCCTTCCAGCTACTCTTTTGGTGCTAATACCATGATCATGCTTCTGCCTTCGATTCTTGGTTTTCTTTCAACAACCATTTCCGAAGTAAGCATTTGGTTGAATTTCTCCATAACCTGAAAGCCTATTTCACGATGGGCCATTTCCCGCCCGCGAAATCGAATGGACACTTTGACCTTGTCGCCGGAACGCAGGAATTTGTCTGCATGCCTGGCCTTCACACCCATATCGTGTTCCTCGATGGAAGCAGACAGACGCACTTCCTTTACATCAATCACACGCTGATTCTTACGGGCTTCCTTCTCTCTTTTGGCAACCTCAAACTTATATTTCCCGTAATCCATGATTTTACATACTGGTGGATTACCTGTAGGAGCGATAAGAACCAGATCAAGCATCTTTTGATCGGCCAGCTCCAGAGCCCTGCGGGTGGGCATGATACCCAACTGACTGCCATCGGTATCGATGACCCTGACTTCTCTTGCCCTGATTTCCTCATTAATGGAGAATTCCTTATTGCTAATATTCGTTCACCTCCGGTGTATTTGGCAGCCGGCAGTACCGGCTTTGTGACTTAAACCCACTCAATAAAAATAAAAGGAGCGGGCAGCCTCTACCCACTCCAAAATATGCACATAACATATCATTGTATGACCTTGCCTGGCTTCTTGCCGGAAGGTGAGAAGTGGATAGCTTCTACTTGTTCACTGCAAAAGAATATCACATCCTGCTTATATTGTCAATTATTTTGTTTCAGTTTTTGGAAGCTGAAAATTACTGATACAAATTATGAAAAGCATCAGTATGCTTTTTCCGTGATTTCCTTCAATAACATGGCTTTGAAGTCTTCTGTCTTCATAGCGCCCAAGTCGCCTTTGCTCCTGGAGCGAACTGCCAC
>FZPS01000155.1_pt63 | contig 24237 bp, 21 predicted proteins | sample 1817821 | NCBI WGS metagenome assembly FZPS01 (sample SAMEA104158645, study PRJEB21678) | metagenome | place: Germany | collected 2015-04-21 | reverse complement strand
AGATTATCCAATGGGCTTGAATCTGTATACGTATTGCCATAATAACCCTGTTACTTATCATGATCCGACGGGTCATAAGGTAAAAATAAGGCAGTGGGATGATTTAGCAGTTTCTTTTGCTAAAAGAGGCTATGAGATTACAAAAAGCAACATGGATTTAGGCAACATCATAGACAATTTCAAAAATGCTATTTCAACAATTAATTTTATTAAAGATATTACTTTACGAGGTGAAATTATAATGAAAATTAACGCAACAAAGATAAGAGCACTTTACACTCAAAAAGGTTTTACGCAAGAACAGTTTGCTAAAAAAGCCGGATTAAGTACACAAGGCTTTAATGCTATTTTAGGCCGTGAAAGTTGCTCAATGGGTAGTCTATTAAAAATTGCTAACGCTTTAGAAGTATTATTTGAAGAATTAATGTACGGAAAATAGTATGACTTCACAAAAAATGAAAATAAATAAATCGGATTCTATAAAAAATTCTTACCATATGCAAGCTTTATCATTTGCTGATTTTGTGGAGGATTTGAAAGAATTTCATCAATTACCATTTACATATGAAGAATATTCTAAATTTGATAATAATACACAAAGTGAAATAAAAGATGTTGGTAATTTTGTATTTGGTGAATTGGACAAAGGTAAAAGATCTAATAGTACTGTTTTATCAAGAACCGGTTTTAGTTTTGATTATGATGATGATCAAATAAATGTTGATCAGATGAAAAAAATCAGATCAATAATGAAAAATGGTTATTTAAATTATGTAATTTACAGTACAGCAAGTTATAGGGATGATAAGCCTAGTTTTAGGCTACTTATACCCTTTAATAAACCTTTGACCGAGTTATCACAATTCAAGGAACTAGCAAAAGCATTTATCAAAAGTTGTGATCTACCGGAACCTGATAGTGCTAGTTATACACTTAGTCAATGCATGCACTTGCCGACCCATCTAAAAGATGTTGAACCAATATTTGAATACAAAACAGATGGTGAATATTTAGATGTTGATAGCCTTAAAACAGCTATTAAAACGCCTTTAAATAACAATGAACAATCATCTAATAAACAAATACAACGACCTCCAGTGGTGCCTATTGATGATAATACGGCAATAGATATGGTGGAGGATTATGTACAGCATGAGGGGGATAACCTAAACAATTATAATAATTTTCAGTGTGCTATGTTTTCAATTATACAAGGTTATCAAGAAAATATAATTACTGAAGATTTGGCAGTTTATCTAATGCAAGTACTTGCAGGTGATAACGAGGATTGGAAAGTAAATAATGTAGAAAAGTTTTATCAGAATATAGATGTTGATGTTAGAACTGAGTATGGTTTTATTGAAAGATTTGGTTTTTACTCAAAGAATAAACAAAATTTACCGGTTAGTGCCAATCCCTCCACTTATGGTTTAAGCCAATATGATATTGCAAGTATTCTGCTAAATGATATTGATTTTTTACATTATGCAGAAAGATATTATTTTATTAATCCAAAAACACAAAAATTTATTTCTGATGATCAGGAATTAAAATCTATTGTATTTAATTATTGTGGCAATGTAAAAACATATTATATAGATGAAGTAATAAAGCAATTAAAATACCGATGCAGAATAGTACCGGTTGAAACAGTATTTAAAATAAAGTTTAATAACGGGTATTTGGAAAATGGTGAGTTTATTTTTGAGGATACAAATGAATTTACACCTTATCATATGAACTTAGAATATAACCCTAATGCTCAACCTGTTCAGATTGTAGATGACTATATTAACCATTTAACAAACTCAAATGCAGAATACAGAAAATTACTTATGGAAACTTTAGGCCATATTTTTGTAGTTGATCCGGAGTTCAAAAGATTATTATCAAAATTCTTTATATTTGTTGGAGGTGGAGGAAACGGCAAAGGGACTTTGCTACAAATTATCAAAGGTATTCTAGGATACCATAACGTTTCAGGTATGGACATTAAACAATTGTCTGATGATAGATATTTACCATCACTTAAAGGTAAATTGGCAAACTTAGGTGATGATATTCAAGATCAAGCTATAAATGATAGAGATATGAAAATATTGAAAAATATTACTACTTGTGACTATTTCAATACAAGAGAGTTATATGAATCAAGCGTATCCATGTACTTTACAGCTACTTTAATTTTCACCTCCAATCATTTAATAAAAAGCTTTGAAAAGGGTAAATCATACAAAAGACGTGTTATGTGGTTACCTATGTATACAGAAGTTAAGGAAAAAAATAAAGATCCTTTGTTTATTACAAAACTAACCTCCAAAGAAAGCGTTCAATATTGGATAAGGCTAATAATTGAGGGATATAAAAGATTGTATAAACAAAAAACATTTACTTCATCTGATCTAGTTAATCAATTTAATGATGATTATCACAAAGAAAACAACCCATACATTTTGTATTTAGAAGATTATACAGAAAAAGATTTATTAGGCGTTCCCATTCGAGATGTTTATAACCATTGTGCGACATGGTGCATGGATAACAATGTTAATTTTAGTGAAAAAATGTTAAGAGAAACGATTCTTGAAAAGTTTAATTTAAATACTCATGGTGTGAAACGAGATAAAGATACTGGCAAGCCGGCAAAGGTTTTTGATTATCCGAAAGAACATCAAAGTGGATAGTTATATTAGTTACTTTGGTTACTACAGTAAATATTAAAAGTAACTGTTTGGTAACCTCTAAAACCACTGATATATCAGCATTTGGGGGGAAAGTTACTAAGTTACTTAATATGTATCGATAAGTAAAACAATATATAAATATATATAAAATAGAGAATCAAATATTAATAAAAAGATTACAAAATTAAAAGTAACCGGTAACCAATTTCTTATAACCCTTTTACATCAACACTTTGCAGTGGTTACAACACGTTACTAGGAAAAGTAACTTTGTGGTAATTATAAGTAATTAGAACAACCAAAACAGAAAGGAGGATTAAAAATGACATATGAACAAATGGATGAAGTTAATAAGTATTTAGAAAAAGCAATGAAGTATTTAAATAAAAACGAATATGACACAAAACTTGCTTTAGGAAAACTATTTACTACCCCAAACGCAACTGATAATGAAATTGAAGCATTAGAGTTACTAAGAGCAATAAACAATAGATGTATAACAATTTCTGTACAAATTGCTTTACTTCAAACTATGTGCTTACAAAATGATCAAAAGTTTATGAAAAAATTTAATGAAATTAAAAATTCATGATGGAGGAAAGAAAAATGAATAAAACAGAAAAAAATAATCCACAATGGACAATTCGCTTACCGTATCAAAGCGAACCAATAAAAGTTACGGAAGATGAAAAACAAGAACTAATAAAAAAATATGGTGATGAAATTGTGAACGAATTCCACCCCATAAAACTATTTGAACTAACTCTAAATAATGATAACAGTATTACATTAACTACACAAGAAAAGGTAACTAGCATAGAGGTTGATAATCGGTACCCATCACTGATTGATGAAATTATTAACCTTATCCTTGATACAGGTAACATTAACAGCAAGGTACAACTTGATTTAGCTATCGTATCAGCCTTTTTGCAGTGGAAAGAAGAAATAATCAGCATTGAAGAATTGATTAATAAAATCAAACAATAAAAAGATTGGAGCATTAAAATGGAAAACAAAAGTTTAAGACGAGAGTTAGAAGAATTTTTATTTACTGTTGAAAGAATAAGCGTGTTAACTAAATTGCTACACGAGGGTATTATATCAACCAGTAGAGGTTTTGCAGTGGATTGGAAAGAATTAGATTATGTATTTTTAGAACATGAAAAACTTGTTGATGAAAAGATATTAAATAAAATATCAGATTTGCGAGATCTAGCAGAAAAACCAATATAAGATAAACAAATAGCCACCTTAAATGGTGGCTATATTACTATAGAACATATGTTCTTATTATTCCTTATTAGGTAATATCTCAACAACTTCATCAATCCTACATTTTAATGCCGTACAAATTCTGTCAATTGTTTCAAGGTTTACAGATTCACCACGTGACATTTTGGCAAGTGTTTGTGAATGTACACCCGATAACTCAGATACATCTTTTTTCAATAAATCTCTATCAATTAATAAGTGTTCAAAAGGTTTATAACTTATCATATCCGGAGCCTCCAACCCGATGTATAGTTATTAGTAATATGCATTGTTATGTGCATAAACGAACTTCGCATAATTCTACTTTTAGGAAGCTCATATAATAAGCTAATAATTATGCATAATCAACTATACGATACTCTTATATGCTTATTTTATATTAGCATCATATACACGTGATTTCAAGTAGTGTTTCAAACTTAAATAATAATCTTAGAGTTCTTTTTAATAACTATTGTTGAATGTATTTTATTATGAACCTCTCGCTATGCAGTATCAGGTAGAAATATAATAAAAATATTAATCAAGTTTATTAAATTTTAGCGTAAAAGGTTTTGTTCTTGAACCTCCACCTTAATTGAAGATAGGGGAGAATCTCTTATCAATTACCCGAGGGCTAATAATAAAGTTTCAATCCCCATACCATAGAGCACGAGCGAATCGTTCCGTGTGACAAAGTCCCTTTTTGAAATTTTTGTATTAATATTAACTTAAAGGGTACATTTGAGGGTACATAAAGATGAAAATATACATATTGTATAAAAGTAAAAACCACCGAAACACTTATGTATCAGTGGTTCGAGTAGTGGAGCCTGAGGTGGGAATCGAACCCACGACCGATTCATTACGAGTGAATTGCTCTACCCCTGAGCCACTCAGGCAAAGATAAATACGAACAAATCAATTAAAATCTGATTTATAAAATATAAAAATAACGAAGGGGGCTCTGTTAACTAAAGATGAAGAAAAAAGAGATCTGAAATGCGAACTGGATGAAAAATACAAGAAAAACTTAAATTTTTTCAAAAAGTTTCAGACAAGATCAAGGTAACAGAAAAAATAAGAAGTGCCAAGTAAGAAAAAAGGAAAAATTGGCACCTCAAAAGATCTCCAGAAGAGATCACTTGAACCTAGAAATCTGAATATGCCTAAGAAATCAAAAGCAAATGCTGCCTTTGTTTCTCAGAATAATTAGCTCCAGCCACTTGTGCAGGTGTCATATTATTCAAAGAAGAATGTGGCCTAATGAAGTTGTAGAAGAAGATAAATAAGCTAATAAAGGTGTTGGCAGATTCAAAAGAGTTAAATCCTCTTTTGGGCTTGTACCAAGCTTTAAATTGTCCATTAAAAGCTTCAATAACGTTGTTATTAATGACATCATCAAAATCTTCAACTTGTATGTGCTTATTGTTTTTAAAGAAACGATTAATGGGTTGTATATAGGCCCAATAACGGTCAGAAACAAGAGCTTGTTGTGGTTCACCATATTGCTTATGACAAGCATATAGTAAGGAATGAGCGGCATTAGAATCTCTATGAGGGGAAAGATTGAAATCCAAGACGAATCTGGTTTCTGAATCGAGTCCAAGCCAGAGATAATAATCCTTTCCATCAATCTTGATGTATGTTTCATCAAAGTGCCATTCATCAGAATCAGAAAGATTAACTTGATCTTTATACGTTCTGGAAATGCCAGCTAAGAATGGAGCGAACTTCTTACACCACTTGGCAATCGTGACATGAGAGACTTTAACCTTATGAGTAAGAAGTAAAGTATCTCTAATCTTTCTTAAAGTAGAATTACCAATAAAATAAAGGGTAATGGCTGTAAGAACAATGTGAAGCGGGTGTCTCATCCTTTTCATAGTGAATTCTTGTGGAAGTACTAGTTTAGAAGAAGCAGGTGGAACATCTACAAGTTTAGGAACTTTAAAAGAATGATTGCAGGATTTATCGTTGCAACGAAAATTAGAATAAAGCATGTAGTCATGATGTAGGAAAGTCCCTTTAGCGCATTTAGGACAAGGTGGATATTTTCTTCTTTTGTAAGAAAACAAGGGATAAGGTCTTTTTGGAGCCCATTGTCTCTTGCAATCTTTACACCTAAACTTTTGATAACCTAAATTATCTCTACCAAAAAGGTAAAGATTTTTAGAAAAACAACGAGGACAAACAAGGTTTAATGGTATACTTTTCATGAGATCTGATTTGTTCCTTTCTTAGGAGGTAAATGTTTTGTTGTGAAACCATTATACCAGAGGCATTTCAGATCTCTTTTTTTAAGTTAAGTTAACAGAGCAACGAAGGGGAAGAGGAGAAAGTCTATGCAATACAATGGAGCGGAAATTATAATCAAAACCTTATTAGATGAAGGCGTTGACACCGTTTTTGGTTACCCAGGTGGCGCAGTATTAGATATTTATAATGCACTTTATGATTATGAAGATCAGGTTCGTCATATTAGACCAGTTCATGAACAAGGTGGAGTTCATGCAGCCGATGGTTATTCCAGAAGTACAGGGAAAACAGGTGTTGTCATTGCTACCAGTGGTCCTGGTGCAACGAATTTGATTACTGGTATTGCTACTGCTTATATGGACAGCATTCCTTTAGTTTGTATTACTGGTAACGCGGCTAGTCATTTAATAGGCAAAGATGCCTTTCAAGAAATAGATATCTTTGGTGCAACCATGGCTGTAACAAAGCATAATTTTATGGTGCGAGATGTTGCTATGCTTCAGGACACCATTCGTCGTGCTTTTATGATTGCTAATTCTGGTAGAAAAGGCCCTGTGTTAATAGATATACCAAAAGATATAACGCAGCAATTTACTGAATTTAATCATAAAGAAAAATTAGAAATAGATAGTATCCTTGAGCCAGAGCAAGAAGCCGTAAAGGAATTTGCAAACATCATTAATGAATCGAAAAGACCCATTATTTATGCTGGTGGTGGTATTATTTCAGCTAATGCTCATGAAGCATTAAGAAAATTAATGAATAAAGCTTCGATTCCTGCCGTAAATACAATTATGGCTATTGGTTGCCTCGGTGAGCATGACGTTTTGAATCTTGGTATGGTAGGAATGCATGGTAGAAATAGTTCTAATTTAGCAATTGAAGACTCGGATTTATTGATTGCTATTGGGACAAGATTTTCTGATCGTGTCGCTTTAAATACAAAACATTTTGCCCCCAATGCCAAAATTGTTCATATTGATATAGATAATTCAGAGATTAATAAAAATATATTAGCTGATTTTAATATTGTCGGTCATGCCAAAAAGGTTTTAGAGGCTGTATTGCCATATATAGAAGAAAATCCAAGAAAAGATTGGATTAAAAAAATTGCCGAATTTAAGGCAAATGATTATAGACCAAAAGATGAGGATACCGAAATTAAACCACATCAATTAATAAAATATATTGTTGATAATGTGGAGGATGATGCAATTTTTGTTACGGATGTTGGCCAACATCAAATGTGGACTGCTCAATGTTGTGAACGAACAAAACCAAGAAATTTTTTAACTTCTGGTGGACTGGGAACAATGGGCTTTGGCATGGGTGCTACGATTGGTGCTAAAACAGGCAATCCGGATAAAACAGTCATTCATATTTCTGGCGATGGTTCTTTCATGATGAATATGGTGGAGATAAAAACAGCTGTTGATTATAATATCAAAACAATTAGCGTTATTGTCAACAATCATACTTTGGGCATGGTACGTCAATGGCAAAACTTACTTTATCAAAAACGCTTTAGTGAAACCAATATTGATCATTCTGTCGATTATGTAAAATATGCGGATGCTATGGGTGCTAAAGGTTATCATTGCGAAACCGTTCAGGATTTTGAAGAGGCCTTTCAAGATGCTTTAAAACAAGAAAAACCTTGCATTATTGAAGCCATTATAGATAAAGATACGATGGTTTTTCCCATGATTCCTGCTGGTGGCACAGTTAATGATATTATTATAGATTAGGAGAGTGACATGAGAATAATAAGTATTTTAGTAGAAAACAATGCTGGCTCTTTAGCGCGAATTTCTTCATTGTTTTCAAGACGTGGTTATAATATTGACAGCCTAACCGTTTCATCAACGGAAGATGAACATTATTCGACTATTACATTAACTGCAGATTTAGAAGAACTTGAACTTCAACAATTGATGGCTCAGACTGCTAAATTACAAGAAGTTATTAAAATTCAAGAATTACATGAAAATAGCTCTGTTTTAAGAGAATTATTACTGATCAAACTTGCTGTAAATAGCGAAAATCGTAGCCAAATTATGGAAGTAGCGACTGTTTATAATGGCGTTGTAGTCGATTTGTCTTCAGAAAGCCTCATTATTGAATTAACAGGTAAGCCAGGTAAAATTGATGCTTTCATAAAAGTGCTATCGGCTTTTAATATTATTAATTACTGTAGAACTGGTGTAACAGGTATGATTAGAGTGTGATTTTCTGTAAAATTATCATATCCATAAAACTAAGAAATTTTGCTGATTAATAATTAGCTTAATCAAATAAAAATGATATTTAAATCAAAAAAGGAGAATGAAAATGATTAATAAGTATTATGACAAAGATTGTAATTTAGATGTACTAAAAGGCAAAAAAATAGCAATTATTGGCTTTGGCTCACAAGGACATGCGCATGCATTGAACTTAAAAGAAAGCGGTATGGATGTACGCATAGGCTTATCTGAAAATTCAAAGAGCATAAAGAAAGCTGAAGATTTTGGTTTTAAGGTTTTAAATGTCGAGTCAGCAGCTAAAGAAGCAGATATTGTTATGATGCTTGTTCCTGATGAAATATCTGCAGATTTATTCAATCAAAAAGTAGCACCTAATTTAGAAAAAGGTAATACTTTGATGTATGCACATGGTTTTAATATCCATTATAATTTGGTCATTCCTTCCGAAGACATTGATGTCATTATGGTTGCTCCAAAAGGCCCAGGCCATACCGTTAGAAGTGAATATTTGAGAGGCTTTGGTGTACCATCATTAATAGCGATTTATCAAGATGCAACCGGAAAAGCAAAAGAAACAGCTTTAGCCTATGCTTCAGCTATTGGTGCAGGTAGAGCAGGTATCTTAGAAACTACATTTAAAGAAGAAACAGAAACCGATTTATTTGGCGAACAAGCTGTTTTATGTGGTGGTGTAACATCTTTGATGAAAGCGGGCTTTGAAGTATTGGTTGAAGCAGGTTATGCACCAGAAATGGCATATTTTGAATGTATTCATGAAATGAAATTAATCATTGATATGGTTATTGAAGGCGGCTTTGGTAATATGCGTAATTCTATTTCAAATACAGCTGAATATGGTGATTATCTCATGGGACCTCAAATTATTACAGAAGATGTCAAAGATAACATGCGTAATACTTTAGTCGACATTCAAACAGGAAAATTTGCTTCTGGTTTCATGCAAGAATTCTCTGCTGGTAGAAAGATTCGTTTCTTAACAACAAGAGAAAGAGAAGCAAATCATCAAATGGAAACGGTAGGCAAAGAATTAAGAGACATGATGAAAGATTCAAATAAAAAATAATTTTAATTAATATTTGTGTTAATTGCTCATCGTTTTAAGAATTAAAAACATCAAATCCGTAAGAAGGATTATAAAATATTCTATGAGAGGGAAGAAATGAAACTACCAAGTGATAAAGTCATACGTGGCCCAGAAAGAGCTCCGAATAGAAGCCTTTTTTATGCTTTAGGTTATACTGAAGAACAATTGAAAAGACCTTTGATTGGCATTATTAGCGCCTATAGCGAAATCGTTCCAGGCCATATGAATTTAGATAAAATAAGCCAAAGCGTCAAAGCTGGTATTTTAATGAATGGTGGTACGCCGATAATCATTCCATCCATTGGTGTTTGTGATGGTATTGCTATGGGACATGTCGGTATGAAATATTCTTTGCCAAGTAGAGAATTGATTGCGGATAGCTTAGAATCGATGGCAATTGCACATGGTCTTGATGGTTTAGTATTAGTACCAAATTGCGATAAAATTGTACCTGGTATGATTATGGGCGCTTTGCGCCTTAATCTACCAACCATCTTAATCTCTGGTGGTCCGATGTTAGCTGGCCAAAATGAAAGTGGTTCTCTGAGCTTATCCTCGCTTTTTGAAGCAGTAGGAAGCTATAAATCAAATATGATTACAGAAACTGAATTGTCAGAGATCGAGCAATGTGCTTGCCCAAGTTGTGGTAGCTGTGCTGGTATGTATACTGCCAATTCTATGCATTGCTTGACAGAAGCAATTGGCCTTGCTTTACCTGGCAATGGCACAACGCCAGAGCCTTATTCTGCCAGACAGCGCTTAGCTAAAGCTTCTGGTGTAGCGATTATGGAATTATTACGCAATGACATTCGTATTAAAGATATTATTAATGAAAAATCAATTCGAAATGCCATAACTTGTGATATGGCGCTTGGCTGTTCAACAAATACCGTTTTACATTTATTAGCAATTGCTACAGAAGCAGGGATAGATGTCGATTTAAGAATGTTTAATGAAATTAGCGAAAAAACACCGAATCTTTGTCATTTAGCACCAGCAGGCCCTACAAGAATGGAAGATCTGTTTTTTGCTGGTGGTGTTGCTGCTGTGCAAAAAGAATTAGCTAAAAAAGATTTATTAGATTTGGATTTATTAACGGTTACCAATAAAACAATTCGTGAAAATATTGCACCCATTGAAAAGAAAGATAATGGTGCTATTCGGGATATAAACAATCCATATAGTGAAGTTGGCGGTTTAGCAATTTTATATGGCAATATTGCAAAATATGGTGCGGTAGTAAAGCGTTCAGCTGTAGCAGATGAAATGTTAAAACATGAAGGTCCTGCTAGAGTCTTCAATTCGGAAGAAGATGCTATAAATACCATATATGAAGGCGGAATTAAACCTGGCGATGTTGTTGTCATTCGTTATGAAGGCCCTAAAGGTGGTCCAGGCATGCGTGAAATGTTAAACCCAACCTCAGCATTAGCCGGCATGAAATTAGACAAAAGCGTTGCTTTAATAACGGATGGTCGTTTTTCGGGAGCGTCAAGAGGAGCGGCAATCGGCCATGTTTCTCCTGAAGCAGCTTTAGGTGGTGCAATTGGTATTATTAAAGAAGGGGATATCATTTCTATTGATATACCAAATTATCAACTTAATTTAAAAATTTCAGAGGATGAATTCGATAATAGAATGCAAAACTTTACCCCAGAGGTTACGAATACTGTAACAGGTTGGTTAAATCGTTATCGCCGTATGGTTACAGGTTCACATAAGGGAGCTGTTTTAGAATGAACAATGCTAATAATCAAAATCTAAAAGGCGATGCAATAAATCCAGAACAAAAAGGCATTGATTTAAGTCAAACTAAATTGACTCTGGATAATGTTTATAAAGCATCTTACAAAGTCAAAGAAGTGATTCGTCATACCGATTTGATTCCTGTAGATGCCATTTTTCCAGAAGAAAAAATTTATATAAAAACAGAAAATTTGCAAAAAACAGGCTCTTTTAAAATTAGAGGAGCCTATTATAAAATTTCTTGTTTGAGCGAGGCAGAAAAGGCAAATGGTGTTGTTGCTTGTTCAGCTGGTAATCATGCTCAAGGCGTTGCCTTAGCCTGTCAAAAATTAGGTATTAAATCCACTATCTTTATGCCGGAATCTGCTCCAATTTCTAAAATTGAAGCAACCAAAGCCTATGGTTCAGAAATAATTTTAGCAGGCGATGATTATGATTCTGCCTATCATGCCGCATTGGAATATAATAAACTGAAAAAGAAAACATTTATTCATCCTTTTAATGATCCTGAAGTCATAGTAGGTCAAGGCACGATAGGTTTAGAAATTTTAGAACAATTACCTGATGTCGATACTGTTGTTGTTCCAATTGGTGGTGGTGGTTTGATTAGTGGTGTTTCTTATGTTATCAAAAACCTTAAGCCTGATTGTGAAATAATTGGCGTACAAGCTGCCAAAGCACCCTCCATGTATGAATCGATTAAACAAAATAAAATAGTACATACGGGTGATGAGAATACTTTTGCCGATGGTATCAATGTTAAAGAATCAGGTGATTTAACTTTTCAAATCGTTCAACAATATGTAGATCATATTGTCACTGTTAGTGAAGATGAAATCGCATATTCATTATTAGCTTTGATGGAAAAACAAAAAGTAGTTTGTGAAGGTGCAGGTGCGGTTGCTTTTGCAGCCGTTCTTTTCGACAAATTTAGACATAAAAATAAAAAAGTTTGTGTTCTATTGAGTGGTGGCAATATCGATGTCAACATTTTATCTCGTGTGATTCAAAGAGGCTTATTAGTTGGAGGTCGCAATACAGAATTAAATATTGCTTTAACGGATAAGCCGGGTCAATTGCAATATGTATCAACAGTTATTGCTGAACTTGGTGCCAATGTAACAGAAGTTAATTATAATCCAGGTGGTGAAAATACAGCTATTGATAGTTGTGTTTTAAATTTGAAATTAGAAACAAAAAATCTTAATCATATTAAAGACATAAAAAAGGCTTTAATAGAAAAGGGTTTTCATTTGGTAAATGAATTATAAATAATAGAAAAAAGCAAAATAAATAAATTTTAAAATAAAAAAGAGGAAAATCATGGAAATTAAATTTGAAAAGAAATCAAAATTAAAAGAATTACCTGACATGTCAAATTTAAAATTTGGTACAATCTTCACAGATTATATGTTCCAAATGGACTATTCAAAAGAACTTGGCTGGAATAACCCACGTATTATTCCGTATCAATCTTTAAGTCTAGATCCAGCAACTGCCGCATTTCATTATGGTCAAACCATTTTTGAAGGATTAAAGGCATATCGTAATCATGATGAAATTTACTTATTTCGCCCAGATGAAAATTTTAAACGCTTGAACCGATCTGCCAAACGTCTTAATATTCCAGAGCTTGACGAAGAACTTGCTTTGGATGGTTTAAAACAATTAATTTCCATAGAGAAACGTTGGGTGCCAGAGGAAAAATATGGTTCGTTATATATCAGACCGTTTATTATTGCTGACCAATCATTTTTAGGTGTTGATCCGAGTAAAACATATAGATTTTTAATTATTCTTAGCCCAGTGGGTTCATACTTAAATTCAGGATTGGCGCCAAATAAAATATATGTTGAAGACAAATATGTTCGAGCTGTTCCTGGCGGTATGGGAGAAGCCAAAACGGGTGGAAATTATGCAGCCAGCTTATTAGGCCAAGCAGAAGCAGAAGCCAAGGGTTATTCTCAAGTATTATGGCTCGATGGTATCGAGCGTAAATATATTGAAGAAGTGGGCTCCATGAATATATTTTTTGTTATCGATGATACCGTGATTACACCAGCCTTAAATGGCTCCATTTTACCTGGGATTACTCGTAAATCAATTATTAAACTTCTGAAAACGCAAGATTATGATGTGGAAGAAAGAAAGATTTCGATAGATGAAGTTTTTGCAGCCTATCAACAAGGTAAATTGCAAGAAGTTTTTGGTGCTGGAACTGCAGCCGTCATTAGTCCTGTAGGCGAATTATTATATGAACAAGAAAAAATGATTATTAATAATAATGAAATTGGCAAAATCTCACAAAAGATTTATGATGAATTAACAGCAATTCAATGGCATAAAAAAGAAGGACCAGAAGGTTGGTCGATTAAAGTAGATTAATTTTTAAAAAACATTTATAAGACTTCTTTAATGACTAGATTATAAAATGATTTTAAACATTAAAACAAGAAATTATACTTGCAATTTATGTTGAATTGTTTATCATAGTCGTTAGGATTTTTTTAGAAAATATAATGAAAATTTGTTAATATAGGAAAGTAGGTGCTCTTTGAATCTATTATTAAAAAGTCCCAATGTTTTTCAAAATGGCGAATTTGTTAAAAGAGATATCCTTATAGAAGATGGCAAAATAACTGCTATCGAGCCAAATCTTTCATTTTCAGATAATTTCAGCGGTCATATCGTCAGGTATGACCGTTTTTTTATCTCCAAAGGCTTTGCGGATATTCATGTACATTTTAGAGAACCGGGCTACTCTTATAAAGCAACCATTAAGCAAGAATCTAAAGCCGCGGCAGCTGGAGGATTTACAGCAGTTGCTACGATGCCCAACTTAAATCCACATCCAGATACCTTAGTTCATTTGCAAGAAGAATTGGATCTCATTAATCGTGATGCTTCAATTAAAGTTTTACCATATGGTACGATTACTCTTCAAAGCCAAGGCAAAGAATTGAGTGAACTAAAGAAAATGTCTCCTTATGTAGCTGGCTTTTCTGATGATGGTGTTGGTGTAGAAAATGATGAATTAATGCTGAAGGCTTTTGAAATAGCCAAAGAGCTTAATTTACCAATCACATCTCATTGTGAATTTCCAGATGAAAAGCCAGGTGTTATTCATGATGGACTTTTTGCTAAGCAGCATAATTTACCAGGTATCTCTTCAAAAAGTGAATGGTCTATGGTCAAAAGAGATATCGAATTAGTAAGGCAGACAGGCTGCCGATATAATGTTTGTCATGTTTCCACTAAAGAAAGTGTTGACTTGATTAGACAGGCAAAAAAAGAAGGCTTGCCAGTCAGTGGTGAAGCGGCACCTCATTATCTCATAATGAATGATATGGATTTACAAGATTTAGGCCGCTTTAAAATGAATCCACCAATTCGCAGCAAAGAAGATCAAGCCGCCATACGCGAAGCTTTTTTAGATGGAACTTTGGAAATCTTGGCAACAGATCATGCGCCGCATTCCGCAAAAGAGAAATCTCAAGGCTTATTAAATAGTAATTTTGGAATTGTTGGTTTAGAAACTGCCTTTGCTTTAATTAATACAGAATTTGTTCAAACGGGTTTATTATCATTAGAAACATTAATGCAGAGAATGGTTGTCGCTCCACGCCAATTTTTAAAATTAGAAACTGAATTAAAAGTTGGTCAAAAGGCTGATTTTGTTGTTTTTGATCCAGAGGCAGAATATCAAATTAATAGTGAAAATTTTCTATCCTTAGGTAAAGCAACGCCATTTGAAGAGAAAAAAGTCAAAGGTAAGATACTTTACACTTTTTATGATGGTGAATTAGTTTATCGAAATAATAATTTATAAGAAAAGGAAAAATTAAAATAGAGGTCAGTTCAAAATGCCAAAAAATAAAGACATTCAGAAAATATTAATTATTGGGTCAGGTCCTATTGTTATTGGACAGGCTGCAGAATTTGACTATGCAGGTACACAAGCTTGTATTGCTTTAAGAGAAGAAGGCTATCAAGTCATTTTAGCAAATTCCAATCCCGCTACAATCATGACAGATACTCATATAGCAGATAAAGTCTATATGGAACCTTTAACTTTAGAATATATTGCTCGAATCATTAGACATGAAAGACCAGATGCGCTTTTACCTAGTTTTGGTGGTCAGACTGGCCTGAATTTAGCTATGCAATTAAGCGAAAAAGGCGTTTTAAAAGAATGTCAGGTTAAGTTATTAGGTACAGATTTAGAGAGCATTGATCAGGCGGAAGATAGAGAATTATTTCGTGCATTTTGTCAAAAAATTAATGAACCAGTTTTACCAGCAGAAGTTGCTTATAATATCGAAGAAGCAGCTGCTATTGCTGAAAACATAGGTTATCCAATTATTTTAAGACCTGCTTTTACCTTAGGTGGTACAGGCGGCGGATTTGCAAAAGATTATAATGAATTAAAAGAGATTGCAAAGCATGCTTTAGATCTCTCACCAGTTCATCAAGTTCTCATCGAAAAAAGTGTCAAAGGTTATAAAGAGATAGAATTTGAAGTGATGCGTGATCATAATGACATAGCCTTAGCCATTTGCTGTATGGAAAACGTGGATCCAGTAGGTGTGCATACCGGAGATTCTATTGTCGTCGCACCAGATCAAAGTTTAAGTCCAGAAATACATGAAATGCTTAAAAATAGTGCCTTGAAAATCATCCGAGAGCTAAAAATTGCAGGTGGCTGTAATGTTCAATATGCCTTACATCCGGAAACAAAAGAATATTATTTGATTGAAGTTAATCCGCGTGTTTCTCGTTCATCTGCCTTAGCATCAAAAGCGACAGCGTATCCGATTGCTTTTGTTTCGGCTAAAATTGCTGTAGGTATGTCTTTAGATGAAATTATAATTAGCGGCAGAAATGTTAATTATGAGCCAGAAGTAAATTATACAGTTGTTAAATTTCCAAGATTTCCCTTTGATAAATTTGTTACGGCATCAAATAGATTATCGACTCAAATGAAAGCTACTGGCGAGATCATGAGCATCGGTACAAATTTTGAAGAAGCATTGCTCAAAGGAGTCAGATCTTTAGAAATAGGTGCTGATCATCTTTATCTTGATAAATTTGATGACTATTCCACAGAAAAATTACGAGACTATATTTCAGAGACACGTGATGATCAGATCTTTGCAATAGCTGAATTGATTCGTCGTGGTATCGATTTAAAAGAAATTCAAAATATTACAAAAATCACATTGCTTTTCCTTGAGAAGATAAAAAAGATAATCGATTCTGAATTATTATTAGAAAATACAGAGATTAATTTAGAAGAACTTAAACAATTAAAAAAATTGGGTTTTTCAGATTCTTATATAGCGAAAAGAACAAATCAAGAAACCTTAGAGATTATTAAAGAAAGAATTTCAAATGGAATCGTTCCATCTTTTCAAAGTATATCGACACAACCAAAAGAAATAGGCATTGAAAATCAAAAAATTCCTTATTTTTATTCTACTTATCATGAAATAAATAATAATATTGACAGTTCTGAAGAACAATCAGAGGCCAAAAAAATCTTGGTATTAGGTTCGGGCCCGATTCGGATTGGACAAGGCGTTGAATTTGACTATTCAACGGTTCATGCCGTATGGAGTATCCAAAAAATGGGATACCAGGCCATTGTAGTCAATAATAATCCTGAAACCGTTTCAACCGATTATACGATTAGCGATAAACTCTATTTTGAACCTTTAACAATTGAAGATGTCATGAATGTCATAGAGAAGGAAAAACCAAAAGGTGTTATTGTGACATTAGGTGGACAAACCGCAATTAATCTTTGCTCTGATCTAACAGCTTTAAATGTTCCAATTTTAGGCACAGATCAAATAGCTATAGAAAAAGCTGAAAATCGTGATGCTTTTGAAAAAGTCATGCAAACTTTAGAAATTCCTCAACCTATAGGCAAAGCCGTGACGGATATTGACAAAGGATTAGAAGTAGCTGAAAAAATTGGTTATCCAGTCTTGGTTCGCCCCAGTTATGTTCTTGGCGGCAGAGCCATGGAGATTGTCAGTTCTAAAGATTCTTTAAAACATTATCTTAAAACTGCGGTTGAAATCGATACAACCAAACCAGTTTTGGTAGATAAATATATATCTGGAATAGAAGTTGAAGTTGATGCTGTTTGCGATGGCGAAAATGTTTTTGTCCCTGGTATCATTCAACATATTGAAAGAACAGGTATTCATTCAGGTGATAGTATTTCTGTTTATCCTGCCTTTGGCATAAGTGATGAAGCCATGCAAAAAATTGTTGGATACACCGTTAAGCTAGGTTTAGAAATTGGTATTATTGGTCTTTTCAATATTCAATTTATAATCACAGAAAGAGATTATGTTTACGTCATTGAGGTTAATCCAAGATCTTCAAGAACCGTTCCATTTATTTCAAAATCTTCTGGCTATTCATTAGCAGATATTGCTACAAAAGTCATGCTTGGCAAAAACTTAAGAGAACAAGGCATTGGTTTTGTTTATCCTAAACAAGCTGAGAGATGGTATGTTAAATCACCAGCTTTTTCATTTGCAAAATTGGCAGGTGCCGATTCTTATTTATCACCTGAGATGAAATCAACAGGTGAAGCTATTGGATATGATAATAAATTAACACGTGCTTTATATAAAGCCTTGCAAGCTTCCAATATGAGAGTAAGTAATTATGGAACTGTTTTTGTTACCATTGCCGATCGAGATAAAGCCAAAGCCTTACCTTTGATTAAAAGATTTTACAATATTGGTTTTAATATTGAAGCTACAAAAGGAACAGCAGAATTTTTAAAACAGAATGGTATTAGAACTAGAGCCAGAGCTAAAATCAGCGAAGGATCAGATGAAATTATAGAGTCCATTCGCCAAGGGCATGTTACTTATGTGATTAATACACGTAATCCTAGCTCAGATGAGCAGCGTTCAGATGGTTTTATTATTCGTAGCTGTGCTGCTGAGAATAATGTAACGACATTTACCGCTCTAGAAACAGTTTCTGTCCTATTAGATGTCTTAGAAGAAATTACAATTGGCATTTCAACGATTGATGCAGATAAACAGTATAATGAATAGAAGAAATGAGGTTTTAACTTGAAAGATTTGCAAGCCAATATTATCCATAATAAAGAGATTGCTACCAATATATTTGAGCTGAAATTACAATTTCAAGAATTACCTCAAATAGTAGCTGGGCAATTTACAAATATCAAAATTCCAGAACTATTCTTACGTCGGCCTATCTCCATATGTGATTATGATTTGAATGAAAAAACAATTATTTTAATTTATAAAGTGATTGGCGAAGGTACAAAATGCTTAAGTGCATTAGAGAAAGGTTCAACCTTAGATTTACTGATGCCTTTAGGTAATGGTTTTCAAATCTCAAAATTGGAAGAGAAAAAACCGAAAAATATCTTAATTGCAGGCGGAGGAGTGGGAATACCGCCACTTTATATTCTTGCAAAAACCTTAATAAGAGCGGGTTATAAGCCTAATATTGTATTAGGCTATGCAACAAAAGCAGAAGTGTTTTATCTAAATCAATTTGAAGCCTTAAACCTTAATTTTAAAGTAACGACGGATGATGGTAGCTTTGCAGAAAAAGGTTTTGTCACCGACAGCATTAAAAAGTACTTTCCCAAAACGGATTATTTGTTTACCTGTGGCCCTAAACCAATGCTCAAAGCTTTATCACAATTAAAAATTCCAGACGGCCAATATTCTTTTGAAGAAAGAATGGGCTGTGGTTTTGGAGGTTGTATGGGCTGTTCAATAAAAACAAATACAGATAAAGGCTATGAAAGAGTTTGTTTAGAAGGGCCAATCTTTATGCAGGAGGAAATTGTATGGTAGATCTTTCTGTAAAATTAGGTGATTTAAAATTAGATAATCCAATTATTCCTGCCTCAGGTACTTTCGGCTATGGACAAGAATATGCTGAACTATATGATTTAAATAAATTGGGTTCCATCTCCATTAAAGGCATTACTTTAGAACCAAGACTCGGTAATGAAACTCCTCGCATTGCAGAAACTGCGAGCGGTATGCTCAATGCCGTAGGTTTACAAAATCCAGGTTTAGACAAAGTCATTGAAAATGAAATTCCAAATTTAAAAAATATATTTACAAAGCCTATTATTGCAAATATTAGTGGATTTTCTATAGATGAATATGTGGAATGTAGTCAAAGATTATCTCAGATTGATCAAATCGAAATCTTGGAAATTAATATTTCTTGTCCTAATGTTAAAGGTGGGGGCATGAGTTTTGGTACGGATCCAAAATTAGCAGCTGAAGTGACAAAAGCTGTAAAGCAGGTTTCGACGAAACCTGTTTATATTAAATTGTCACCGAATGTCACAGATATAGTAGAAATGGCAAAAGCTTGTGAACAAGCAGGAGCTGATGGTATTAGTTTAATTAATACTTTGCTTGGCATGCGAATTGATATCAAAGAACAAAGACCAATACTTAAAAATATTACAGGTGGTCTTTCAGGACCTGCCATTTTCCCTATAGCATTAAGAATGGTTTATCAGGTGTATCAAGCTGTCAATATCCCAATTATTGGCATAGGCGGTATTATGAAAGCAGAAGATGTTATCGAAATGATGTTAGCTGGAGCAAGCGCCGTACAAATTGGTGCTGCTAATTTGATTGATCCTTGGATCTGTCCTAAAATTATTGATGATTTAGCAATCTTATGCGAAAAATTAAATATTAATAAGCTAACCGAAATGGTAGGTAAAGCTCATGTGGAATCTTAAGTTTTAATATCCCAAAAGAAATAAAAGTAAAAAATGAAAGAAGGTTGTTATGCCAAAAGATGTGATTATCGCTTGTGATTTTCCAAGTAAACAAAAAACATTAGAATTTCTTAAACAATTTAATGATAGAAAACCATATGTCAAAATAGGAATGGAACTTTTCTATGCTGAAGGCCCAGATATCGTTAGAGAAATCAAGGCTTTAGGTCATCCGATTTTTTTAGATTTAAAATTACATGATATTCCCAATACTGTAAAAAGTGCCTTTAAAGTTTTAGCAAATCTTAAAGTTGATATGATAAATTTACATGCAGCAGGTGGTTCTGAGATGATGCGTCAAGCACTCGAAGGTTTAAATACAGGTGAAGGACAAAGACCATTAGTTATTGCGGTGACACAATTGACTTCTACGGATCAAAATATGCTCGAGAATGAATTGTTAATTCAAAATAATATGCTAGATACGGTGATTCATTATGCTCAAAATGCGGAATCAAACGGCTTAGATGGCGTAGTTTGCTCACCTTTAGAAGCTTTAAAAATTAAAGAAGCCTGTGGCCAAGATTTTTTAACGGTGACTCCAGGTATTCGTTTTGCAGATGAACAAGGCAAAGATGATCAAAAAAGGGTCATGACGCCACTTAAGGCGAAGGATGCAGGCTGTGACTATATTGTAGTTGGTAGGCCAATTACAAAAGCAAACAATCCAGTCGAGCAATATCAAAGATGTTTAAAAGACTTTTTAGGATAATAGAATTTCAATTTTGCACTTTTATATTATAAATTAAAATTTTGGAGGAATTTTGATCATGTTAAAAGAAAGAATAGCTGAGCTTCTCTTAGATATAGAAGCAGTTTTTTTAAGCCCAAACAAACCTTTTACTTGGGCATCGGGAATCAAAAGTCCAATTTATTGCGATAATCGTTTGATTCTCACATCTGAAAATGAAAGAGATATTGTAGAACAAGCTATTGCAGAAACAGTAAAACAAGAGTTCCCAGAAGCTGACATTTTGATGGGAACAGCAACGGCTGGTATAGCTCATGCTGCAATTGCTGCACATTTACTTCATTTGCCTATGGGTTATGTACGTTCTTCTAATAAAGATCATGGCCGACAAAACAAAATTGAAGGGCGCATAAAAGCTGGACAAAAAACAGTTATTATTGAGGATTTAATTTCAACTGGCGGCAGTGTTATGCAAAGCGTTTCGGCTTTAGAAGAAGCTGGGATAGAGGTACTAGGAATTATCAGTATTTTTACTTATAAGATGAAAAAAGCCGAAGAGACTTTCAAGAAAAATAGTTTAAAAGTATTAAGTCTTTCGGATATTGATACCGTATGTAAAGTTGCTACTCAGAAGAATTTAATCGAAGAGCAAGATGTAGAAAAAATTCTTGCTTTTAGAGATAATCCCAAAGACGAAAGCTGGTTTAGAAATGAATGATAATATTCGATCTTTATTTGATATCTCTGATCTCAGTGTTGAAGAAATAAATCAATTAATTTCTTTAGCAGAAAACATAATGGAAAATCCAGATAAATACCGAAATGCATGTGCTAACAAACGCTTAGCAACTTTATTTTTTGAACCGAGTACCAGAACGCGTTTATCTTTTGAAGCTGCCATGCTAGATTTAGGTGGTAATGTTATCGGTTTTGCAGATGCTAGTTCGAGTTCCACCCAAAAAGGCGAAACGGTTACAGACACGATACATGTTGTAGGAAATTTGGTAGATATTATTGCTATGCGTCATCCCAAAGAAGGTGCTCCTTTAGCAGCTGCCAGAAAAACGGTTGTGCCAATTATTAATGCTGGTGATGGTGGCCATAATCATCCGACCCAAACTTTAGGCGACTTATTGACTATTGAAAAAGAAACCGGCCGTTTAGAAAATTTAACAATCGGTTTTTGTGGTGATTTAACCTTTGGTCGAACCATTCATTCTCTCGTCAATGCACTTAGTCGTTATAAAGGCATGAACTTTGTTTTTATTTCACCAGATGAGTTAAAAATTCCTGATTACTTAAAAGAAGGGACATTAAAAAAACATAAAATTCCTTATATGGAAACGAATCGCATTGAAAGTGTGATTATGAATTTAGATATCCTTTATATGACTCGCGTGCAAAAAGAAAGATTTTTTAATGAAGCCGATTATCTCAGGCTACGCGATTATTATATTTTGAACCTGAAAAAATTAGAATTTGCTAAAAAAGATTTAGTTATCATGCATCCGCTTCCACGTGTGAATGAAATAGCGGTAGAAGTAGACGATGATCCCAGAGCTAAATATTTTGATCAAGTCAAATGTGGCAAGTATATGCGCATGGCATTAATTTTAAAATTATTAAATATTGAAATGGATTAATTTTTGTGTTTTCAATGTTTAAGAATGACAGAAAAAATCTAAAATAGAGGTTTTTGTATGATGAGAATAGATAAAATAAAAGAAGGTGTTGTTTTAGATCATATCGTAGCAGGCAATGCTATTGCGATATATCAAAACTTACATTTAGGCGAATTAGGTTGTACAGTAGCCATCATTACCAATGCGGATAGTGCTTTAATGGGGAAAAAAGATATTATAAAAATTGAGGCACATCGTGATTTAGACCTTGATGCTTTGGGTTATCTAGATGCTGGAATTACTGTTAATATTATCGAAAATCATGAAATCGTTGATAAGAAAAATTTAGAATTACCAGAACGAATTAAAGATATTATTAAATGTAAAAATCCACGCTGCATCACTGCTACTGAAGCAAATTTAGTTCATGAATTTGTTTTAACCGATCGAGAAAAAGGAACATATCGTTGTTTATATTGCGAAGCTAAAGCTGAAAGATAATTTGCATGAGGAGCAAAAAAGTAATAATAAATTATTTTGAAATAATTTATTAAAATCTTTATATCAACCAGAGTATGAAGGAGTATTAAAATAATATGAAGGATAAACATTCAGCCAATAATCCTAAAAAAGAGAAATTAGAAAAAGATGAATCTATTTTTCAAAAAACTCTTTTAGAGGAAGAAGTAGATTCTCCAAAAAAAACAGATGAACCTATTTTAAAGGAAAACTTAATACAATCAGATAAAAGCATCAGTTCTGAAAATGGCTTTAAAGCTTTCCTCAAAAAACAAGGCATCGAAATCTCTTTTAAACGTTATGCAGTAGACGCAATGGGTGCTGTAGCACTTGGACTTTTTGCTTCTTTATTAATAGGTACTATTATTAATACAATTGCTGGACTATTTGGTTTAGAAACAGCGATTGGCAGTGTTCTAGCTTCAATGGGCGCTTATGCTTCAAAGGCAACAGGAGCAGCTATGGCAATTGCCGTTGGTTATTCTTTAAATGCCCCGCCTCTTGTTTTATTTTCATTAACAGGAGTAGGTCTTGCAACAAATGAATTAGCTGGGGCTGGTGGTCCTTTAGCTGTTTTCATTATCGCATTAATAGCTACAGAAATAGGTAAACTTGTTTCAAAAACAACCAAAGTAGATATTATTGTGACACCTTTAGTGACCTTAATAGTTGGTACCAGTTTGGCTATGTGGTGGGCACCTGCTATTGGTTCAGCCGCAACTTCAGTTGGAAAAGCCATTATTTGGGCAACCGAACAACGTCCTTTCATTGCTGGTGTTTTAGTTTCTGTTATTATGGGAATCGTCTTAACTTTGCCAATCAGTTCAGCAGCCATAGCGGCGGCTTTTGGTTTAGTTGGTTTGGCGGGTGGAGCAGCGCATGCTGGTTGTTGTGCTCAAATGGTTGGTTTTGCAGTTATGTCCTATAAAGAAAATGGTGTGGGTGGCCTTTTGGCTCAAGGAATTGGTACATCTATGCTACAAATGCCAAATATTATTAAAAATCCTAAAATTTGGATACCACCCATTTTGGCTTCAGCTATTACTGGACCTTTAGCAACCGTTGTTTTTAAATTAGAAATGAATGGCCCACCTATTTCTTCTGGTATGGGTACTTCTGGTTTAGTTGGATCAATTGGTGTATTAACGGGTTGGATCAATCCTTCAGAAGCAGCATTAAATAATGGGGCAACTATTTTAAATGCCACGACTATGGATTATATAGCTTTGCTTTTAATATCTATTGTTTTGCCAGCTATTTTAACTTATTTATTTGCTATCCCTCTACGTAAAA
>FZPS01000171.1_pt23 | contig 24239 bp, 22 predicted proteins | sample 1817821 | NCBI WGS metagenome assembly FZPS01 (sample SAMEA104158645, study PRJEB21678) | metagenome | place: Germany | collected 2015-04-21 | reverse complement strand
TATACTTATTTGATGACAATAGCAATTGCTCCTTTGTTTTTTGTGTGGACAAAAAAATTAAGGAGCATTTTTACAATTTTATTTTTATAATTTTTGGGTAAAAACAGAATTTAGAGGATTTCTACAAGCCCAAATAATAAACTTAAAAGCACATGCAAATATCAGACATTAAGAATAAAAAGAGGGAAAATTTTACTCAATTTTTGTCAACAAGTTTTGCTTCCAGGATCTTTAAGGAACCAGTGTCGCCTTGCCATTCAACCTCACTTTTCACAATCTCAATGCGTTTTTTAAAGAAGGGAGCATCAAGTACAACAGTCTCGTACTCTCCACCTTCACCGGCCATGTGAACCATGTACCTTTTGTTCAGGGCTTTCAGATGTTCAATAGAGTTTACGTTTATAGGGCGACCCAGCCAGGATTTATCAAGACCGTCAGCTGCAACCCTGACAATTCGAATATCAAGCACTTTAGACATTTCGGTGAGCAATTCTTCAGGGTCCCTGTGCCAGAGAGGGGCATAGACCTTAAGTCCCAGGGAGTCGCAGATTTTCTGCACTCTGCCTGCCTGGTACTGGGATTCAATCGCGCCTACGGATACACCATCTACATCCACTTTCTTGAGGGCAAGGGTCAGGTCATCAAGCTCGAGCTCCTTTATTCCACTTGACTCTTGCTGAACCAGTGGGATCCCACAGGCGGCAGAGATTAATTCTACCATATGGAGGTTTATTGAGTGGTACATGTAGGAATCGTCCCTTGCGGGAATTATATTTATCAGGTGGGTGACTTCATGCCCTTCCTGGAGGGCTTTATATATGGCAAAAATTGAGTCCTTGCCACCGGAAACCAGTGCTGCGAGTTTCATCTGCATCCCTTTTTTGTTTTACTTTTTTTTCCTTATTTCGGGAAGTTATAATGCGTGATAATTATAATATTTTATATACTTTTTGAATTTTCATCATTCTGTCTTTGATACTCACAATTTCAGCATTCTTTCTCAAGTTTTCCGAAATTAGCTTCATAACGGGTCTCCATTTCTTCCCATGTGGGGAGACCTGTCTGGCAGCCCCGGGTCTGTACAGCAAAGGAGGCTACAGTCGACCCAATTTTTCCACATGTGGAAAGTGAGTATCCCCTGGTGAGAGCCAGTAGGAAACCGGCCCTGTAGGCATCTCCCGCACCTGTGGGATCCACAGCTCTGACAGGAATCACAGGTATTACAAGTTCTTCTTCACCTGTATAGATCCTGCTGCCTTCGGCATCATATGTCACCACGATAATATTAATAGTGGACTTAAGCTCAGAGAAACTTTTTCCAGTTATCTCTGAGACCCGCTTGATTTCGTGCCGGTTAGCAAAAAGGATATCAGTATGGGCAAGTATAAGCTCAAGATTTTCTTTCGAATAAGTAACAAGATCCTGCCCAGGATCAAAGGAGACGAAGCCGGCAATCTGTGCGATTTTCGCATTGTAGACGGAGTCTGCGGTTGCAAGGTGGACAAAATCTACAGGTTCGGGCTCCAAATCTTTGAATTTTGAGGAGGCTCCCCAGTAAAAATAGGTTGCCTGGTTGTCTTCCCTGTCCGTGAAAATAAATGCCTTGGAGATTTTCTGATCCTCAAGTCTGTAAAGCCTGGAGAGGTCAACACGAGCCTCTGTAAGGAGTTTTTCATATCCTGAGCTTTCAAAATCCATCCCTACAGGAGAAATTAGCTGGCTTTTTCCCCCAAGCCTTGCAATGGCAACTGCAATATTGGCAGCTCCTCCTCCAGGATACTCTTCGTAGTCAGTAACAGGGGACGACTCATTTTTTCCTGCGATTTTTTCAACATTTACTATGTAATCAAGGGCAGTATGCCCTACAATAGAAATTACTCTGTCCATGTAGTGTCCTCTTTTCTTATGGGCTGTGAAAATACCCAGAGTCTTTGTGCTGGATATGATTTAAAAAATCAAGCCTGCCGGAATGATAAAACTTAATTTTGCTGGCTTCAATTAAATGATAAGTACTCATTTGTACTCATTTCTTACCAGAAGTCTCTTCTCAACCGTAAATCTATTCAAGCCAGTAATGGAAAAACCAGGGGCATAACTAACCGCAGCATAATATTTCTCATCTCCTGACAGGTTCCGGAAAAACTGTTTATTTGCCTGTTTTGCTCTTCTGCTGCTGTTCACCCTTCTCGGTTGATCTTTCAAATTCAGTCACTTCAACAACTGTCAACGGAATGTCCCTGAGGGATTTCCCTATAACAGATTTTGCAATCCTTTCCGCATGTTCGGCAGACTCGGCATCAAAAACCTTCATCTCAAAAATAAGACCTACAAGAGCTGTGTTCGCTGCTATGAAAACACTGCTGAAAGGCTCGCCGCACACCGGGCAGGATGTAGTTCCTACGTCAACCTCTACAAAATCCAGTTTAGGGTTCAGGCGTTTTCCAGCCTCAGAAATCGCAACCCCTATAGCATCATCAGCCGTCTTTACATCTCTAACCAACCAAGCTGCTTCAAGTACCACATGAAAGTTCTTCATTCTCGTCCACCATACTTATTTATACAAATTTTTCGGGAAGATTTCCAGATAAGTTAAAGATTCTTACAGAATTTAAGGAAATAGAATAAAGTATATAAATTGTTTCTGCTTCAAATATAATATACTATACTTTCTCCCTGGTATCAGGGTTCAGTTATTTTTTGACTTCTTTCTCCTTTTTATGCTCATTTAACCATTTATATAGTAAAGAGTGTTTCATCGTCGACTGCAAAAACCCCGAGTTTTGCTCCCGCATCAAGCCAGGCATGACCATAACTGAAAGAAGCGAGGGCGTTTACAGGGTCTTTATTCTCCAGAAAATACACCCCATCTTTATAATAGGCTTCCGCCATCGTATAATAATCCTTTGCAACAGCATACATATGGGAGGCCGGTATTGGGGAATATTTTGCTTTCTGAAGTGCCCTTTTTAACATATCTTCGTACCTTTTGACTTTTTCATCCAGATCGGCAGGCATTCTGATCACCGCGAGATTTGCTAGAATATTAATTTACGCAATATTATTATTTGCGTAGTGTTGTCCTCCTTACTCCGCTTCTTTCATGAATCCAATAGGGCCTCCTGCAAGTTTAACAAGTGCTTCAGCCTCAAGAAAGTGCAGCTTTCCAGGAATTACAAGAATGTGAAGGGGTTTTCCAAAATCGAAATCTTTTAAGTTTTCCGCATAGTCCGCTTTTACGATAGGTTTTTCCGAGCCCGCCCTGGCTATTCCTACTGCTGCAGCTCTGTGCATAACCCCTTCTCCTCTTTTTTCCTCAACCTCCAGGAGAAGCTCAAGTGCGGTGTTTACAGTCATATAACCTTTCTCCTGGTCTATATCCAGAAAGACTAAGGTGTGCAGGCCAAGTTCTGAGTTTTGCTTTATAATGTCATAAGGAGTTTCCGAGATTACTCTTGTGCCTCTCCTGCTCTCATAGGGATGAGGAATGCTTGCGGATTTCCCAAAGCGATAGTTCTGCAACCCCGTGAGCCCTGAGACAGCCGAGGCAATTGAAGCCCCGTGAATCAGGCGGGTTTCTATTCCCAGCTTTTCAGCTCTCAGGCGTAAATCTACATGGGTTGTAGAAACCATTGTATCTCCGCCTGTCAGGAAACAAAGCTTCCTGTCTCTTGCCTCGTTGAGCCAATCAGGATGCTGTTCTACATCCTCTCTTGAAAGCAGAAAAACTTTTTTTCCATAGAGCTTCTCCATTCTTTCAAGGCTTGTACCCATAAGACAGGATGTGTAAAACTCTGCATAAACGAGGTCAGCTTCCCTGATAGCCTCAAGTCCCTTTAAAGAAATGTCATATTCGTCAAAAAGGCCCAGACCTATAAATGTAAGCATAGCCCACTTTAGGAGTCCTCTTTGTTTAAAGCTTTTTGTTCGGAGTGATCGGCGATAAAAAGTCTTTATTTCCTATGTTTACGGGTACGGTTAACTTATTTATATTTGGAAATTAATACTACAATGGGTTTATAACTGCAGTTTTTAAAGGGGTTTTATCATGGTTAAAGTTACACTTATTCATGCTAGCTGGTGTACTGCCTGCCCGGCAACTCGTAGATTCTGGAAAGATTTGGAATCCGAATACAACTTTGAATACGAGGAAATAGATGTGGAAACTCCGAAGGGCCAGGCATTGATTGATAAATATGGTATAATTGGGGTTCCTACGACTATTATTGATGGGGAGGTAGCTTTTACGGGCCTTCCGAAAAAAGCCGAAGCGATTGCTCGTATTAGCTGAATTTTATCCTTAAAATGCACATTTTTTGAGACATTCTTCTTAATTTGGAGGAAGTATGTACGACCTAATAATTGTAGGAGGGGGTCCTGCAGGGCTCACAGCCGGCATTTATGCCACACGTTCCGGACTTAACACTGTGATTCTTGAAAGAAGCGAGATCAGCGGTCAGATCGCGCTTGCAGATATAGTGGAAAATTACCCTGGCTTTCCGTCGATTTCAGGGCTTGAACTGATGGAAAAATATAAAAACCATGCTCAGGAAGCAGGGGTAGAAACAAAAATAACTGAAGTCCTTTCTGTTCGCACAGAGGGGGATAAGAAAATAGTCTCCACAGACAGCGGAGACCTCGAATCAAGGGCTGTTATAATTGCCACAGGCGCAAATCCCAAGCATCTGAATGTGCCCGGGGAAAAAGAATTTATTAGTAAAGGAGTATCCTATTGCGCCATATGTGACGGGCCTTTTTTCAAGAATAAAACGGTTGTAGTAGTCGGAGGTGGCAATTCAGCAGTTACGGATGCCCTTTTCCTTTCAAAGATTGCCCTGAAAGTTTATCTTATTCACAGAAGAGACCGGTTGAGAGCTGCAAAAGTCCTTCAGGACAGGGCTTTTGCAACTCCGAATATTGAGTTCATTTTCAATAGTCATATCCTTGAGATAATAGGTAGCAGCGGAGAAATTCGAAGAGTCGAAAAAATAATAATTAAGAATATCAAAAGTGGAGAGCAGCGTGAGCTGGCTACAGACGGTGTTTTTATTTACGTAGGCATTCACCCTAACACTGATATCATTGATGTGGATAAGGATGAGAAAGGCTTTATCAAGACGGACCGTTCCCTTGAGACTTCACAGAAGGGAATTTATGCTGCGGGGGACTGCCGAGACACACCTATCTGGCAGCTTGTGGCAGCTGTTAGAGATGGGGCACTCGCAGCCACTGCTGCAAGTGCGTACATAGAGAGCTTCAAAAAAGAGGTTACATAAAGAATTATCCGAATAAGGATCTTCCGACCGGAACTGTCTTAAAGTTTATTCTTAGTAAATTTTAAAAGACGGAACAGTAAACCTGTTCTGCCCCTTATTTTCCATTTTTCGCGCTACTGTTTTTTCCGGGCTTATTCCAGTATCTGATTGATTTTATTATAGAAATCTATTATCAGTCGTGTTGCTTCGCTGTCCATATTGAGCTGAAAAGTCCGGATTTGCTTCCCAAGTGGTTTTTCTATAACAATGCCTGATTCAATCAAAGGAGTAATAACCCTTGATACGCTGGAGTGAGACAGACCAGTTTCTTCAGCTATTCCCGAGAGGTAAGTTGATTCATTCTGGTGCTCGATCAAGTTTTTGAGAACTGTCATTTGTGCGGTTTTTCCGAAGATTTTTTCCATTGGGTCCATTGTTATCATCTCAGAGGTGGCTGTTCTCAGTAAGCGATTCTTATTTCCAATATTAACTTGCTATTTACAGTTATAAACTTATCTGCTTATTGGTTAAGCCGGCGATACATAAAAATTCTTCTGAATATTTGGGTAACTCTGCTTCCTTTAAACTGTATTAAGTTTGTATTAATATCTATTCCAAAGAATTTGAGAAATGTTTAATACCTAAGAAAATGTATAATGTATGGTGATGGAGGGTGATGAATTATAAAAATCTTGATCATGAAATTTTAAAATTGATTGAAGCGCAGCCCGAAATAACTGAAAGGGATATTGCCTCTTCTCTTTCAGTCTCGGAAGAATTGGTAAAAACTCGCATTGAGAGTTTTAAAGATACAAGGCAGAAAATCCTGATTATGGGTGAGGGGAGCAGTACTCCCAATATTAAGACTGCGCTTGAAGCTGAAAACTATAACGTTGTCAAGTTTTCTGGTGGCTTTTCAGCACTTGAAGCCGTGAAAACTGAGAGACCTGACCTTGTATTGCTGGATACCGGACTTGCCGACATTGATAGCTTTAAAATATGCAAGCAACTTAGAAGCAGTTCAAGGTACTGGTGGGTCCCGGTAATGGTGCTCAGTGAGAGAGGCGGAGTGAAAAATTGGGTTAAAGCTTTTGAATCGGGTGTAGATGACTATGTTACTACGCCTTTCAACCCTGTGGAACTTAGAGCCAGAGTGGGAATGGTATTAAGGCGTGCTCAGGTCTAACTCGAAAGCCAGCTTATAGCAGGAAAGAACTCTTTCTTTCGCAAGGGCATTGCAAGCGGAAAAATGGTTCTGAAAAAACAGATCTTTTAGGGCACTCCCTTGAAAATTTGTATCTTTTCAGGCATATCCAAAACGTTCTAAGGCGCTTTTATTAATTGTCTGTACTAAACGCTTTTATTAAACATCCTGTTAAAAATATATGTCACGTCTATAATAGCTTCCTGAACTTAATTGATTAATTTATGATATCTGCCGTAATTCCCGGCATAATCATATCCAATATTTGTGTAAATATCTTTGGAATACACTTTCAGAAGATTAAAAGCTGTGAAAGGAAGATTCCCCTCCCTAATTTGAAGCTCAGGTATCAAGTTCAGTCTCCTGAACTTAGAGAGATTCTCATATTCCCAATAGAAAAGCTAATAATCAAACTGTTAACATGCCGTGAAAGAAGGGAATCCCAACTTTTATCAGAATTGAACTTATCTCATTTTTCCGTTTTTATTTTATAGGTCTACCTTTTTCATGTCAGGGCAAAAATATGGAGTAAATAGAAAAAAGTCGGAAAAACCTGAGAATAAGATTAATATATTTTTATTAACTTTAGTAATAATTTGAAAGAGCCCGGTATAAAATTGTTTAACCTTACCTAATTCTTACCCGCAACTTTAAAACTATATTTTTAAAATAATAAAGTTCTGGAATATTTCAAAATCCTTAAAAAAGAGCAGAACATAGGATCATATGCAACTGTAAATATGTCGTCAGGGCGTAAATCATGGTGTGAGGAGTGAATATCTCCTTATTTTTGATACGGAACTAAAGTACAAAATTGATTTAACGCTCTGAAGGCATATATTATTATTGCTGGAGTTTATGTGATAAATGTGGAAAAACGTAATCGAAAAAAGGTGTGGTTGAGTGATGACTTCGAACGAGTGGTACAATAAAGGTGCTGCACTCCATGAGCTTGGACGATTACAGGAAGCTCTGGATGCATACAATAAAGCTCTGGAAGCAAGCCCTGACAATGCAAAAATCCTGCTTTGCAAAGGGATAGTTCTGAGAAGTCTTTTCAGATATGAAGAGGCTCTCGATGCCCTTAACAGGTCCCTTGAGATCAATCCTGCGGATGCGAAAACCTGGTACTCCAAAGCTGAACTGCTTATGGATCTGATGCAGTATAGAGAGGCTCTGGATGCTTACTACCGGGCTATATATCTCGCTCCTGAAGACCCAGATGTCTGGTACAGGCGAGGAATGGCTCTGAGGGAAATGAAGGCATACGAAGACGCTATGGATGATTTTGAGAAGGCTATCCGTCTTTATGAAAAGAAATACGACATGAGTTCCATGAGTGCAAGCGAATGGTGCAAGAAAGGCATGGGGCTCTGCAAGATAAAGAGTTTTGAAGAAGCTGTTAGCGCGTTTGACAAGGCACTTGAATTAAACCCTGCTAACGGAAAGGCTCTTTATAACAAAGGTGTAGCTCTCCGCTGGCTTGGAAAGCATGAAGAAGCAAGACTTTATACGGAAAAGGCTGTGGAGGTTTTTGATAGCAAGATAAAAATAAATCCTGAGAATGCCCGGTTCTGGTATAATAAGGGAATTGCCCTAAGGGACCTGGAGAGGTATGAAGAGGCACTTCAGGCTTTTGAGAGGGCTATCGATATCAATCCAAGTTTTACAAAAGCCTGGATTGGTAAAGGTATTGTATACGACAGGATTAAGAAACACCAGAAAGCAATGGAAGCCTATGAGAGGGCAGTCGATATAAACCCGATTTATTCCGATCTCCTTTGAGTAGCCCGGCTTCAGGTTTTTACATAATGTCAAAGCCCAGAGCTAAAAAAAAGCCGTTAGCTGAAAATCCTTTTCGGATTTCCTGACTGGCGGCTAAATGTTTACTTTTCTCTGAAATTATTCTATACCCTGACATACCTGACTTACAGATCTCGTGTTTAACTTCAACCTGCTCAAGTCTAGGTATAAAATACTAAAATAGAATTGTTATTTAATAATAACCTTATTTGTTATTTTGTCAGGTAATAATCACACATTAATTAAGCCAGCCCAAATTATACTTAAATCTGCACTCTTTTGTTGGATATCGAGAAATGCGCTCTCAGCACTACCCCATTCACCGGTGTATGGATTATAGGTACATCGTGGAGACTTTGCATAGAGGTTCCCAGTAAATCCATAAGCCCAGGGTCTGCAGTCATGACATAGGTATCGATATTCACAGTCTTTACAAACATCAATTTGATCTATGGTTAAATTCCAGAACTTGAGCATTCTATTCTCAATTATCTCCTTCAGACTTTGATCTTTGATGTTGCCAGCAACCTGATCTCTGGCGAAAACACAGGGAAGAATGTCTCCTTCATTTGTAATCGCTATTTTACCGAACCAGCAACTGTTCCGCGATCTATTATAGTCATAAATTTCCCTGTTAGCAACGAAATTGGGTTCGGTTTTGACAGTTTTGAGCACATACTGCTGGGGCCAATTTTCCATATTACAACCTCTCCCACTTGGTCTGATAGGATCTGGAGGTCTGTTCTGGACACCAAGCTGTTGAAGATAGTAACTTGTCCCATCGAGATCAACTTCGTTCTGCTTCATCGCTATAGTTGCACACCGTGTTGGAACACCATAAGCCAATAGAAGCTTAAGGCTATTCAGTGTCTTCTCAAAGCTGCCCTTAGTACCTGTTATGGTATCATGAGTCTCTTGCCTGTAAGAGTAAATAGATATGGCCACGTTAACCCCTACAGAAGCGAAGTATCTGATCAATGGTTCAGTCAATAGCGTGCCATTAGTAAATACTTCTATGAAACTGAATCCCTTTAACCTTGCATGATCAATTAGATCCCTCAGATCCTCTCTGAGTGTGCATTCCCCTCCAGTAAACTGAATCTTCTTGCAGCCTAAATCAGCTGCCTGACCGATAACCCTTTTGATTTCGTCCGTTGTAAGATCAGGATCTTGCTTCGGCTTAGCATCAGCATAGCAGTGTAAACAGCGCAAGTTACACCTAGAAGTCATCTCGACCCATAGGAAGTCAAGTTGGGGAGATGCCTCCTTCTCATCAGTTTTCTGAGTTTCAGGTTTAGGCGGCAATGAAGATAATTGAATTAACCCCTGACGTGATAAACTTGTGACAAACGCTGATATATCTGAGAGCTCAAGATTAAGTTCTTCAGCAACCTCTGAGATTCTGAGACCTTTTCCTCCAGATTCTATAATGCGGGTGGCAGATTTATTGAGTCGATAGATCCCACCGTTACAAAAATCTAATATTAGTGAGTATTTGGCTCCATTGACCAACTCCTTTTCTGGAAGTAAGAAAAAATATTGATTAAGAATGGCAATCCCCTCATTCTGGACTCTCAGGAATCAAACATTCTCAATTCTCTTCTTAAGATTCTCAATCTCATCTTTAATCGATTTAATATTTTTGATAATTTCTATCCACGGGTCAGGGACTGGACCAGCAAATGGATACTCAATCCACCACTTCAATGGATCACAGATTCTATCGGGAATGCACTCTATTGTGAATTTTGGACGACATTCGCTTAACGGCTCATAAAACACAGGAATGCAACTAGGATAGCATATTGTAGCTTCACGTTGAAGTCTTGGTAGTGCTGGTCCACATTTGGGCTCGCACCATGTGGGCGGGCACGGCCCTACTAAAGGATTGCAGAATATTGGGTCGCATATTGTAAATCTCATAGCTGCAGAGCGATATGTTGGAATTGTTGGTATACAATGTGCTGGTATACAATTTTCTATGAGAGTAGGCAAGCACCATTTTGACTCCATTAAAGGGCTGCATGGTGTAATCTCTATATTGGGACCGCAGATATCTATCTCTTTGCCAATTTGATCTTTTATAGGACCACATAGGTCCACTTTGAACATATCAGCTATAGATTTCTGCTGTTCCTTACCTGGATTAATCGTCTCTATACTCGGTTTCTCGCTTACTTTTTCGTCTGCCAATGAAATTCCCCCCCCCTAAATCTAACTTATAAAATACCTTTAATGCTTTAGAATTAGACTTTTTTGAATTTTCCAATAATTTATTAACTTTTTCTCGCGCCCCGGAAATTGCCAATATTCCATAAGGTATTTAACCGGTAGATTCTGGTGATTAATTTGGATAATAATATGTATCCCAATATATATAATCTATAGAGGGTAATATACTTTATAAAGCTTAAGAAGCCTTGTTTTCAAACTAATTTTTTATTTATTAGCATTTCTATTCCTAATTTTAAAATTCAATCCTGTGATTGAAAATGAGATTGAGTGCTGTATTGAGCAGAATAATCAAAAACCTGGGAAAATCCATTACTAAAATGTGTAATGCAGATTGAATAAATCAACTACTTTTTAATCCTATAAAAAAGCTCAAACGTTAATATCTGGAGTGTTTATAAACTATCAAAATAAAAAGTAGTTGATTTATTCAATTAAAAATATTTTTGTGAATTTACATTTAGCTTTATTTTTGTTCAGACTCGGATATCTCGAGCAAGTCCGAAAAGGTACTGAGCCTAAAATCAAAAAATTGATCCGTTTCTTCTCCGGGCCTCCAATCTCCATAAGAGGCGTATGCAGTTCTTAATCCCAGTTTACGGGCAGGTACAATATCCCTTTTAATGCTGTCTCCTACTACCAGAGCTTCACCAGGTTTTGTCCCAAGAGCCTCAAGTGCAAAAAGAAAATGCGCAGGATCTGGCTTTTTTGTTCCAGTCATATCTGCAGTCACGAGGAGATCGAAGTATTTCAGGAGCCCAACTTTTGTAAGCCTTGCCAGGGCATGATGTCTATCGGCATCCGTTATGATTACAAGTTTTAAACCTAGCTCCCTAAGCTTATCAAGAGTGTCCATTACAGCTGGATAGAGTTCAAGATTTTGCAGTTTTTCCCTCTCATATATCTCACAACACTCCCTGTAACCCTGAGCTGTAAAAAGATTTCTTTCCTGCATGTAGTCACGAATGTTTTCGTAGTCTTCAAAACCATAAATTCCCCTCAGAAAATACCTGAAAAGTTCCGAAGGTTCCCCGGCAGTGTCTCCATTTTCCTTCCCAATATATGAGAGTATCTCCCTGCAGGCTCCGAGTTTTGCGGCTATGAAGTCAAAAAGGGTATTGTCCATATCAAAAAGAATGGCTTTCAGAGTCCCTCGATAAACCTCTTCTGTGTTTTTCTGAACTCTGCTCCAGTTCTTCTCATCTTCTTCCATTTTCTGCCTGCCTTTTTCTGAATTTTGGGTATATTGCTTTTATTTCTCCCTATTCACCTTTCCTGTACTTTTTCCAGGGTTTTTAGGGGAGAGGCTATAAAAGCCATAAAGGACAGATGTATAGATCATAAGGACAACAGATTTAAGTAAATACCTAACGCGGCACTTAAGAGTCCGTAGGATCTACTATAAAAGGCAGAACGGGATATTTTGATATGAACTCCGATGAACCAAATGACAAAACCTTCACAAAAGAAGGTGGGAAAGAAAAATCTGAAGAAAAACCAGTTTCCGAAGATATGTATGTTCTGAGTGATACGGGGAATGTGGGTAAGCAGGAAGTCACCGACGAGATCCTTGCAGCCGAACTTAACGAATGTGGACTTGACTTTCTCAGGCTTGGGAAGCTTAATGAGGCAATTGTATCTTTTGACAAGGCAATCAGCAAGGACCCGAATAACATATACCTTTTAAACAATAAGGCTGCAGTCCTTGAGACCCTTGGAAGATATGAAGAAGCCATTGAGCTCTATAACAAAGCTATAAAAATCAATCCTGAGGATCCTGATCTCTGGAACAATATAGCTTTTTCCTTTTCCCAGGCTGGAAAGCACAAAGAGGCTATCAAAGCCTATGAAAAAGCTCTTGAGATAAGACCTGACTATCCCAACGCATGGTACGGAAAGGCCCTGAACCTGAGCCAGGTTGGAGAATACGAGGCGGCTATCGAAGCCTATGAAAAGGTACTTGAGGAAAATCCCGATTATAAAGAAGCCTGGGTAGGAAAAGGAGTAGCTCTCGGACAAATGGGCAACTATGATGAGGCAATTATCGCTTACGACAAGGCATTAGAACTTGATCCTGATTTCCTTGAAGCCTGGTACTATAAAGGTGTGGACCTGGACAGTCTTGGAAGTTACAGGCAGGCACTGAAAGCCTATGAAAAAGCTGTGGAACTGGATCCTGAGAACGATGATGCCTGGAACAATATGGGAATAGACCTCGAGAATCTCGAGAAATATGATGAGGCAATTAAAGCTTTTGACAGAGCAATTGAAATTAACGCCGAAAATGCCGATGTCTGGTACAACAAAGGTTTTACCCTGAGCCAGATGCAGAAATTTGAAGAAGCCGTAGATACATACAGGAAAGCCATAGAGCTTGACCCTGAGTATTTCGAAGCTTATTCCAGTCTGGGTTTCGTGCTCGCCCAACTCAAGCGTTTTGAGGAAGCTCTGGAGATATACGAAAAGGCGCTCCAGCTTAATCCTGAGGCTGCAGACTCCTGGTTTGGGAAGGCTGTCTGCCTGAGTTTCCTCGGACGGGAAGAAGAGGCTGAAGAAGCATACAGAAAAGCTGTAGAAATCGATCCCAGATATGCTGAGGTAGGGGGAGACATACAGTAACCGAGCTTTTAAATCAAAGAGCCTGTTCTTATCCAGGTCTTTATTTTTTCATTTACTGTACTATATCTTTTATTTTTTCTCGGATATAGCGGTCTGAAGGAAAGTATTTAGCATAAAAAAATCCTATCGTAGGAAAAAATTGTATTCCATATGCCGTCTTGTGGAGGCAGGAAAAAGAAAAGCTCAAAATAAAAATAGGCAGATGAAAGTGTAATTCTATACACTGGATAATTTTTAGGATAAGTACTGATTTTTTGTAAATCTTGAGACTTCTTTTAAGTATTTCCACCAGGTAGTGGAGAAGGACTTACGAAGTAAATAAGACAATTAAGCAAATTGGTAAAATATTCAGTTTAATGCAACTTTAAAAAGTAGAAAATTGTTTTTAAAAAATTCTGTAAAAATACATATTTTCAACAATCTTTATCTTTGTTTTTATTCCTCCTCCCTAAGCAAAGTCTTCACTCCGCCTCTTCCTGAACTACCACAGTTCCTCTCATCTCTGGATGGATTGAGCAGTAATAATCGTAGTTGCCTGCTTCAGTAAACAGGAACTCGTATGAATCTCCCTGGTTCAGAACCTCAGATCTAAAATTGGTCCCTGTACCTGTCACGGTATGAGAAGCTGTGTCAAGATTAGTCCATCTAACAGTGTCACCTGTGGAGATATTGACTGTAGCTGGGTTAAAGGCGTTATCTTCGATTGCTACTTCTACAGTCTCGCCGTCACCTATCGGAAGCTCAGACGTTTCTCCCTCTACCGGAGCCGCCGGTTCTTCTTCTGCTGGAACTGCAGGTGTTTCAGCTGGTGTTATCCGTTCTTCGCTTGCTCCGCCTTCACCTGCTTCCGGTGCTCCTTCACCTCCCTCAGCCGGAGTTACTCCTTCCTCGGTCCCACCTTCGTCACCAGTATCAGCACATCCTATTGCGAGGAATATGCTGAGTAAAATTATAAAAACTGCAAGTTCTTTTCTCATTCTTTCCCCCCAAAAATAAGGTGCTTTATAATTAATATCCTGATTTTATAATAGTTCCTACCAGATTCTAAACATAGTTTCTTCCATAAATTAAACTGATATTATTGTGCTTTAAGGAAGGAAACTGAAATAGATCCTCGAATTCCTCATTTTTAATTCATCTTTTTCTCTTATTCAGAGTAAAATGTTTTAAATGTACAAAATAAGGTACTTTAAAATGGGTTTAAGGTATACACAGTATCTTTCATACGGTTAAAGGTATATACAGTGCCTTTAACACAAAAAGTACTGCCGTCAGTAAAAAGTGACTCAATGGGTTAAGAGCATTATATTTTGAATAAGTTAAAATATTTAAAAAGTTCTTTCTTCTAAGCTAAATTTTCAGGCAATCCTGATATGCCTTCTAGAGAAGGAGCAGATCTGGATATTTAATCCAAGTGCTTTGACTCAAGTAACTTATCTTCCTGATGCGCGTAAAGTGCTGCAGCTAGGCTGGCTATATCTAAAGTTTATGTTAGAACTGTACTTAATAACAGTTTTGCATTATGGGCAGAACCCTGATCACGGCTGATTATCATAATAATTCAGCCTTACTAACAGTTACTGGATTGCCTGCCCATATTGGTATTAATTTAAGTTTATTCAGCTACCACCTGTGCTGGGAGTTACTCTGATCACTCCACCATTCTCGTCTGCAGTGCCTGTAACGTTTCTGGCTGGAGTCTCTTCTTCCTGTGCAGCTTCTTCTTCAGTTACAGTCTCCATTTCAGTTACAGCTGGAGTGCCTTCTTCAGCCGGAGTTACTGCTACAACTGGAGTTTCTGCTACAACTGGAGTTTCTGCCACTACTTCTTCAACTGGAGTTACAACCTCAACTTCAGTTACAGCCTCAACCTCAGTTACAGCCTGCGCTGGAGTGCCTTCTTCAGCTGGAGTTACATCCTCCACTTCTTCAGCTGGAGTTCCTGCTTCCGGAGCCTCCCCCTCCTCACCGGCGCATCCTATTGCGAGGAAAACGCCCAGCAGCACTATCAACATAACGAGTACTTTTCTCATACTTTCCCTCCACTTAATTCATGTGTTTTATAATAGATGCTTTATAATTGATATTGAGGTTTTATAATAATTACTGCTAGATTCTGAACATTATTCTTTTTAAGATTCTAATTAGACTCTAAATTTGACTCGTAGGATTCATAGAGAAATTATGTTCGATTAATCAATCCATTATTTTTTAAATCATGTTTATGCTAATTCCTAAATGGTTACAAAAAATATGTTTATAGAAAGAATTGGATCTCTATTAGAATCCGAAAAATCCTGGTTCATTAGAAAGAAAAAGAATTAAAAAAAAAGCTAATATATTCAAATGCTGGCCATTAAAAATACCTGGCAGCTGATCATCACTTTAGTTGATCATCATTTTATTATTATGTCAACTCTAAACTAATACATTTTACCGGAAAAGAGGATTATCCGGCTAACTGTATTTCTTTCCCGGTAAACTGCAATTTCATTGTTTTATCTGACTCTCATCTGCTCTTTGGATTAAACTCAGAGATCTACTATTAATTGCAAATTTATAGCAAAATACAAAGTACAGTAAAAAGTCTGAGTTTCAGGTGATTGTTTTTACAGATCAGCTTTATCCAGAATTTTTATTTATTTTAAACTTACCAGTAGGACCGGACTCATCTGCTTACTAATCGTTATGGATAAATTTATTCACCTGTACTGGGAGTTACTCTGATTACTCTACCTCCAGTCTGATTTTCAGCGGCGGTCTCTTCCTCCTCAGCTATTTGCTCTTCTTCCTGTGCACCTCCCTCTGGAGTTACACCTTCCACTTCTTCAGCTGGAGTTACATCTTCCGCTTCTACTGCCGGAGTGCCTTCTTCAACCGTAGCTCCTTCTTCAGCCGGAGTTACTGCTACAACTGGAGTTTCTGCTACAACTGGAGTTTCTGCTACTACTTCTTCAACTGGAGTTACAACCTCAACTTCAGTTACAGCCTCAACCTCAGTTACAACCTGCGCTGGAGTGCCTTCTTCAGCTGGAGTTACATCCTCCACTTCTTCAGCTGGAGTTCCTGCTTCCGGAGCATCTCCCTCCTCACCGGCGCATCCTATTGCGAGGAAAACGCCTAACAATACTATCAACATGATAAGTGCTTTTCTCATATTTTCCCCCACTTAGTTCGTGTCTTTATAACAGATGCACTATAATTGATATTGAGGTATTATAATGATTACTGCTAGATTCTGAACATAAGTTCTTCTCAAATCAAGAAAATCCGGTCATTTAAGGATATTTCTCTCTATCGGAGCTTCTATGCAGTCTCATTCCAAATAGATTTAAACTGAAATCTTTATTTTCTCGCCGATTTCCCTAAATTATAATACCTGGAATTCTAATATTGTAATGCTTTTAAATGACTTTTCGGGGGGAAGTCATGAAAATCAAATCCATTAATCCTTATACAGAAGAAGTAAACTGGGTATATGACTCGTTTTCTTTCGCGGAGTGCGAGTCCAAAATTGGAAAATCCAGGGCTGCTTTTTCCGGATGGAGTTCATTGCCTGTTGAAGAAAGGACAAAGTATTTTTCAAGGGCCGGGGAAGTACTTCGGCAAAATACTGAGATCTATGCCGAAATTATTACCAAGGAAATGGGAAAACCTATCAGGCAGTCAAGGGGCGAGATTGAAAAATGCGCCTGGCTTTGCGATTATTACGCGGAAAATGCAGCAGAATCTCTGAAAGACGAGATTGTGGATACCGGAGCTGAGAAAAGCTATGTAACTTTTGAGCCACTGGGGATAATTTTCGGGATCATGCCCTGGAATTTTCCGTTCTGGCAGGTCTTCAGGTTTGCAGTGCCCGCAATGTGCGCAGGGAATGTATGCGTTATAAAGCATGCATCAAATGTGCCGAAGTCGGCACTGGAGATTGAGAAAGTTTTTATTGAAGCCGGGTTTCCGGAAAACGTTTTTAGTTCCCTGTTAATTGACTCTAAAACTGCCATGCAGATTATTAAGGAAGAACTGGTAGATGGAGTTTCGCTCACCGGCAGTATAGGCGCAGGCTCGGAGATAGGGGGACTTGCCGGGGGGTTGATCAAACCTGTAGTGCTGGAACTGGGAGGTTCGGACCCCTTTATAGTGCTTGAGGATGCTGACATCGAAAGGGCTGCGCAGGTAGCTGTAAAGTCCCGATTTCTTAATACCGGACAGAGCTGTATTGCTGCCAAGCGCTTTATTGTTACTGAAGACGTTGTGGTGGACTTCATCGAGGCATTTGAACTTGAAATGCAAGAACTGAAGATCGGGGACCCTATGGATGAAGAAACCGATATAGGGCCGATTGCAAAGAAAGAATTTATCGATAGCCTTGAGAGAGTTTTGAGAGATGCGAAAAAGAAAGGTGCGGAGCCTCACACCTATGGAGAAGAGCATAATAAGGGTTTCTTCTTTAGACCTACCCTTATCCCTGCAGCAAGTACAGATATGAAGGTCTGCAATGTCGAGGTTTTCGGACCCATTGCCCCTGTGATCACGGCAAAGGACGAGGATGAAGCCGTAAAAATTGCAAACTCAACGGAATTCGGGCTCGGAGCCGAGATCTGGTCAAGAGACCTTGAAAGAGCCCAGAGGCTGGCAAAAAGAATAAATTCCGGATTTGTAGCAATTAATGGAATGGTCAAATCCGACCCGAGGCTGCCTTTTGGCGGGGTAAAGAAGTCTGGAGTCGGGAGAGAACTTTCCCATTATGGGCTTAAAGAATTTGTGAATATAAAAACAGTTGTTGTCAACAGGTAAAATTTACGGGCATGAGGCAGATCAAAACTTGTACTGGAAAACCAGAACCGGAATTCGTAAGAGAATCTGTTTAAGCCTAGAAGTTTGCCTGTTTAAGCTTGAGAACCTGCTCAGGTCTGAACGGCAAACTTAATTTAAGCTTGACAAATAACTTAGTCAGGACTTAATAAGCAAACATGAGTTAGTTATACCCAGTTCGGATAAAAGCCAGATAACTTATTTGAGGTTTTTCATGAAAGCTTCAGATCTTTTCGTTGCCCAGCTCAAAGAGGAAGGTGTAGAATATATCTTCGGGCTGCCAGGCGAAGAAAATCTTGACCTGCTTGAGTCCCTTAGGACTTCCGGAATCAAACTTATCGTAACAAGGCATGAACAGGCTGCAGCATTTATGGCTGCAACATATGGGAGGCTGACAGGGAAAACAGGAGTCTGTTTTTCAACACTTGGGCCAGGAGCCACCAATCTTGTTACAGGTGTTGCCCAGGCACAGCTCATAGGAGCTCCTCTTATCTCCATATCCGGACAGAAGGCTCTGGCCGATAACTGGCAAGCCCGCTTCCAGCTTGTAAATGTTATCAGGATGATGGAACCTCTCTGCAAAAACGCTGTGTCCATTACGGATCCGGGAATGATTCCCACAGTTATTCGCAATGCCTTCAAACATGCGGAAGCTGAAAGACCAGGAGCTGTACATATCGAGCTTCCTGAAGACGTGGCTGAAGAAGAAACTGAAGCTGTGGTGCAGAAGCGAAGCGAGATTAAAATCCCTTACCCTGATCCCGAAGCTGTAAAAAAAGCCGCAGCCATGATCTGTGAGGCTAAAAATCCGCTGATCATAGTTTCTTCAGGCGCAAACAGGAAAGCGGTCACTGAAGAGCTTGAGGACTTTGTCCGACAGACAGGCATCTACCTTGTGCATACCCAGATGGGAAAAGGTGTCGTTCCGGATGACTGCACTCACAGCCTCTTTGCCACAGGGATTCATACCCGAGACTATGTTAACTGCGGAATTGACGTAGCTGACCTTATTATTACCATTGGGTACGATATAGTTGAATATCCTCCCTATCTGTGGAACAGGGCACTGGACAAGCAGATTATAAATATTGATTTTGTGGAGTCCGTACCTGACAGATATTTTAATCCGACAGTAGAAATAATCGGGGATATCGCCTCTTCAATCAGAGAACTTGCCTCATGTATACCGGGAAGACGAGAGTTTCCGGTCTTTGAGCACACCAGAAGTTTCATTGAAGAGAAGATAAACACTGTCGCCGGGAAAAGTTACCCTCCTCTCCCACAGGCGGTAGTCCAGAGTGTCAGGAAGGTGCTCGGGAGAAAAGACATAATCACGCTTGACAACGGGATTTATAAACTCTGGTTTGCTCGCCTTTATAAGACATATGCCCCAAATACCGTGCTCCTTGACAATGCGCTTGCAACTATGGGCGCAGGGCTTCCGTCAGGAATTGCCGCAAAACTTCTTAATCCAGAGCGCCGAGTACTTGCAATCTGTGGGGATGGGGGGTTTATGATGAACTGCCAGGAACTTGAAACGGCAGTCAGGTATGGAATCCCTGTTGTCGTCCTTATCCTCAATGACAATGGTCTCGGCTTCATTAAATGGAAACAGAAAAAATTGAATTTTATGGATTACGGGCTAGACTATGGAAATCCTGATTTCTCTAGCTTTGCCAGGAGCTTTGGAGCTGAAGGTTTCAGGGTTAGGAAAGATGATGACCTTGAAGAGGTTCTCGAGCGAGCTTTTGCCCTGAATAAGGTGGCAGTTATTGAATGCCCTATTGACTATTCCGTAAACTATGAGATTTTCTCGATAGAACTGGGAAAGCTCGCATGTAAGTTCTGACCCGAAAATAAAAATTTTGATTGCAAATCGGGTTTGCGGATTAAATCCATGCAAGCCTCAGATTTTAAAATTAAGCCCAGAGGGGGGACTAATTGGAAGGCAAAGAAAATGAAACTGGATATCCTGTACACTCACATGATGTAGTTATAGTCGGTGCCGGACTTACAGGGCTTCGGGCGGCGATTGAAACTGTAGATCAGGGACTTGATACAGCCGTCATTTCTAAGGTGCACCCTCTCCGCTCCCACTCCGTAGCGGCCCAGGGAGGGATAAACGCAGCTTTAGGAAATGCCGTAGCCAGTGATTCCTGGGAAGCACATGCCTTTGATACAGTAAGGGGGTCGGATTATCTGGCTGACCAGGACGCCGTGGAAATCCTGTGTAAAAACGCACCAGCAGCGGTGATAGAGCTTGAACATTTCGGAGCCGTTTTTTCCAGGCTCCCTGACGGCAGGATTGCTCAGAGACCCTTTGGGGGAGGTATGTTCCCAAGAACCTGTTACGCTGCAGACCGGACAGGGCATAATATTCTGCATTCACTCTATGAACAGCTTGTTGGCAGGCAGAGAAAAGAAAGTGAAAACTGTGAAAACCGGGAGCCGGGCAAACTTAGCTTTTACGAAGAATTTTTTGTAACCTCCCTTGTAAAGTCAGGAGAAACCCTGTTTGAGAAAGGCTCGAAGAAAGAAGAAAGGTGTGCAGGCTGTACTGCTCTGAATATCGCTGATGGAAACTTGCATGGTTTTACCTGCCATTCCCTGCTACTTGCAACCGGCGGTTTTGGGCGACTTTTTGACCGTTCCACAAACGCCCTGATTAATACTGGGGACGGTGCATCCCTGGCGCTTCGGGCAGGTGTGCCTTTAGAGGACATGGAATTCGTGCAGTTCCATCCGACTACCCTTTATGGCACAAACATCCTGATCACAGAAGGTGCAAGGGGAGAAGGTGGGTATCTCCTGAGTAACAGGAACGAGCGTTTTATGAAGAGATATGCTCCTGCCTCCATGGAGCTTGCCCCAAGAGATATTGTTGCAAGAGCCATCCAGCAGGAGATTGAAGAAGGCAGGGGATTTGAGGGTGGTTACGTCCTCCTTGACCTGAGGCACCTGAAAGAGGAGAGAATTACAGAACGCCTGCCCGGGATAAGGCTCATCTGCCTGAACTTTGCAGGCGTTGATCCTGTTAAATCTCCAATTCCAGTACAGCCAGGCCAGCACTATTCAATGGGAGGAGTTTCGGTAGGCAACTTCCTGGAAACTGAACTCCCTGGGCTGTATGCTGCAGGAGAATGCGCCTGCATAAGCGTGCATGGGGCAAATCGGCTAGGAGGCAATTCCCTGCTTGAAACTGTGGTTTTCGGAAAGCTTGCAGGGCAGGAGATAGGAAAGGCTTTCCCGGCTTCTGGATATGACAGAAAGGAGGCTGAAAAGGCTGTCCTTGAAAACCTGCATAGGGAAAATGCACGTATAAAAGCCTTACTTGCCAGAAAATCCGGAATAAAAATGCACAGCCTCAGGGATGAACTGAGAAAAACAATATTTGAACATTTTGGGGTTTTTCGGGAAGGGAAAAAGATGGAAAAAGGTATGGAAAAACTCTTCCAGCTTAAAAATCGCTTTCATGATGTTTATATCAATAATAAGTCCAAAGAATTCAATTATGCACTTATCTATGCCCTCGAACTTGAGGGATTGTTTGATATTGGAGAAACCGTTGCAAGAGGAGCTATTGCCAGGAAGGAAAGCAGGGGTTCCCATTCAAGGGTTGATTACCCGCAGAGGGACGACAATAACTTCCTTCATCACACTCTGTACAGGCTAAAAGAAGGAAAACCTGTGCTTGAATCCCTGCCTGTAAGGATTAGGAAGTTTCCTGTTAAGGAGCGTGTATATTGATGAAATTGAAAGTATTTCGATTTGACAGGAAAGAAGGGAGGTTACGTTATGATACTTTTGAAATCGAACCCTCTGCAGGAATGACAGTCCTTTCCGCTTTATTCAAAATCCAGGAAGAGTTTGATGATTCCCTTGCTTTCCGCTACTCCTGCAGAGGCGCAGTTTGCGGAAGCTGTGCAATGCTGATTAATAAAATACCCTCGCTTGCCTGCCAGACTCGGATAGAATCCCTGCTTAAAGGGGAAAGAAGAGTAAAATTGAGCCCCTTTCCTGGAATGGAAGAGAATATTTCCTGGGATCCCAAAAATGAGGTACTTGTAGAGCCCCTTCCTTCCCTGCCGAAAATTAAGGACCTTATAGTAGATATGGATAAATTCTTCGAATTTTACAGAGCAATCGAGCCGACCTTTAAACCGGCTTCAAAACCACCCGAGAGGGAATATCTCATGCAGCCTGATGCCGTAAAAGAGCTTGAGAAATACACAAACTGCATACTCTGCGCAGCCTGCGTGAGTGCCTGCCCTGTCTCGGGAAGGGAAAAAGATTTTCTGGGTCCTGCAGCTCTCGCAAAACTGTACAGATTCCATATAGATCCCCGCGAAGCCAATAACGAATTACGGCTTATGCTCGCCAACAGCAAATCAGGCTGGTGGGGCTGTGAATTCCATGCCAACTGCAGGGCTGTCTGCCCGAAAGGTGTTCCACCTATTGAGGGCATCGGAAAGGCCAGGAGGCAAATCAAAAAATCTGGAATGGAACCTGAACAAAAATTCTGAAACTTTCAAAGGAGATCTTCTGGGGTGAATCTATTACTTTGAATAGTCGGATTGAGAAAGATTCTCTTGGGGAAATGGAAGTTCCAGCTGATGCTTATTATGGCATCCAGACCCAGCGTGCTATCTGTAATTTCCCTGTAAGCGGGTACAGGGCGAGACCGGAGTTTATCAGGTCGTATATTCTGGTAAAAAAGGCAGCAGCACTTACCAATCAGGAGCTTGGAGTGCTTGACAGGGTGAGAGGAAATGCCATTGTATCTGCAGCCGATGAGGTGCTTTCTGGGCTATCAGGACAGTATTCGGACCAGTTTCCTGTTGACATCTTCCAAGCAGGGGCAGGTACTTCTTTTAATATGAACGTTAACGAGGTACTTGCGAACCGGGCTCTGGAAATCCTGGGCCGGAGCCGGGGAGATTATAGCTTTTTGAGCCCTAACGACCATGTAAATATGTCTCAATCAACCAATGATACCTTTCCGACCGCCTCCTGTATAGCTGTAATTTTTGCGGCTGACAGGCTTATTGATGTGCTTGCCTCTCTTTCGGAAGCTTTTCAGGCAAAAGCCCTGGAATTTTCTAGAATCCCTAAATCTGGCAGGACACACCTTATGGACGCCTTGCCTGTGACTCTTGGCGATGAATTCGGGGCTTATACTGCTGCGCTGCTGAGGGCTTCAGGCAGGATAGAAGAGCGAAGAAATGATCTTCTTGAACTTCCTTTAGGAGGGACTGCAACCGGGACAGGGGCTAACACCGATCCGGAATATCGCGAGCTTGTGATTTCGAAACTCTCCGAACTTTGTAAATTACCTTTTCGAAAGGCAAGCAATAGTTTTGAAGCTCTGCAGAGCCGTTCCCAGCTTGCTGCCTTTTCAGGAGCCCTTCGAGAATTAGCACTTGAACTTATAAGAATAGCCAATGATTTGAGGCTCCTTAACGCCGGTCCAACTACTGGAATTTCCGAAATCGAGCTTCCCGCTGTGCAGCCTGGCTCGTCCATGATGCCGGGAAAATATAACCCTGTAATGGCTGAATGCCTGGATATGATAGGGTTCCAGGTTGTAGGCAATGACACTGCAGTGGCTTTTGCAGCTCAGGCCGGGCAGCTCGAGCTCAATGTTATGACCCCTGTTATAACCTCCAATATTCTTATGTCAATTTCCCTTCTCACAAACTATCTGCCGATTTTTCAGAATCGCTGCGTGGAAGGGATAAAAGCGAATGAAGATAAGTGCAGAGCCTACCTTGAGTTGAATCCTATCCTGGTAACCTTCCTTACCCCAAAGTTAGGGTATCTTAAAGCTGCCGAGATTGCAAAAGAGGTGCTGGATAAGAGAATACCTGTAAAGGAAGTCCTGGTAATGAGGGGGCTTTTGAGCAAAGAGGAAGCCGATGAACTACTTAAAATTGAAAACCTGTTATAATTCGAAAGTTGATATGAGATATTTTTTCCACATTAACTACGGGCTAGATGCGGGATCTTAAAAGAAATCTCAGTTATACCGTGACGGCACTTTTCAATTTGTGTTTCAGGCTTTCAAATTTAGAGAATTTAAACAATTCTTAAGTTGTGGTTCAGTGGGCTCTGTAGAAATCCTCTAAATTCTGTTTTTACCCAAAAATTATAAAAATAAAATTGTAAAAATGCTCCTTAATTTTTTTGTCCACACAAAAAACAAAGGAGCAATTGCTATTGTCATCAAATAAGTATATTAAATTTATTGATCTCAGTCTTAAAACGGTTCAGTCTTCCAGACTGAACCTTTACTCCTGCAAATATTCCAAACGTGTTTA
>FZPS01000031.1_pt228 | contig 24263 bp, 19 predicted proteins | sample 1817821 | NCBI WGS metagenome assembly FZPS01 (sample SAMEA104158645, study PRJEB21678) | metagenome | place: Germany | collected 2015-04-21 | reverse complement strand
GCTGTGAGATTTTATTATACTGAAAATTTATTTTCATGCCTTCTTCCAGTAGATATTCATGAGGTCGTCTCTAATGCCGATCTCTTCCTTTTTCATGTATTTTTGGAATAGTTCCCATGCAATGTCAAGCATGGTATCTGTATCGACATTAACGTCAATTGCCAAGATATCATTTGAATATTCTTTGGCGAATTCTAAGACGCGCTCATCGTAGTCTGAGAGGTCAAAACCGTTTTCCAGCTTTGTCTTAGCGTTTGCAGCGTCGGCATAGAGGCGCACGGCTGTGTTCATCACTTGCGGATGGTCTGCGCGTGTCTTAGAGCCGATCACAAGCTGTTTGAGTCGGGACAGAGAACGGAAGGGGTCAACCACTGTCTTGGAGATATCGGTATCTCTCTTGAGGAAGAGCTGACCTTCGGTGATATAACCGGTGTTATCCGGGATTGCGTGCGTGATATCTCCGCCGGAAAGTGTGGTCACCGCGATAATCGTGATGGAGCCGCCTTCGGGGAATTGCACTGCTTTTTCATAGAGTTTTGCCAAGTCGCTATAGAGCGAGCCGGGCATGGAGTCCTTAGAGGGGATCTGATCCATGCGGTTTGAGACTATGCTCAAGGCGTCGCAATAAAGCGTCATATCTGTTAGAAGAACAAGCACTTTCTCGTTGTGCTCAGCCGCAAAATACTCAGCGGCAGAGAGAGCCATATTGGGAACCAAGAGGCGCTCAACGGTGGGGTCTTCTGTGGTGTTCATGAATGATATGATGCGGTCAATCACACCGGCGTTTTCAAAAGCATGTTTATAAAAGAGATAGTCGTCGTTGGAGAGCCCCATGCCGCCAAGGATGATCTTATCGCTTTGGGCACGCAGAGCAACCATCGCCATCACTTCATTATAAGGCTGGTCAGGGTCTGCAAAGAAGGGAATCTTTTGTCCTGTGACGAGGGTGTTATTAAGATCGATGCCTGCAATACCGGTTGCGATTAGCTCTGAAGGCTGCTCACGACGCACGGGATTGACGGAAGGACCGCCGATCTCCACTTCGATGCCGTCTATTTCAGGGCCGCCGTCGATGGGATCACCATAGGCATTAAAAAAGCGTCCGGCGAGCTCTGTGCCAACTTTGAGGGTAGGAGCCTTACCAAAGAAGATCACCTCTGCGTCGGTTCCGATGCCTTCTGTTCCGGCAAAGACTTGCAAGGTGACATCATCTTCAACGATTTTCACAACTTGAGCCAAGCGTCCGCCAACAGTTGCAAGCTCTTCTGCACCTACATCCGTAGCTTTGACAGAACAAGTAGCTTTCGTGATCTGATTCAGTTTAGTGTATATTTTCTGAAAAGCTTGTGTAGCCATTAGTTCGCACTCCTTTCTTCAACTATTTTGTGAAGATCATCCATATAGCTGTTAAATTCAGCAGATTGGAACTTAACATAGTTTATCTGTTTGAGAACGTTAACTATCTTCATATAATATGGCATAACTTCTTCAAAGGATTCAAAAACAAAGTCCTTCTCACAGAGGTCTAAGACCAATTTCAACATATATTCTTGGCGTTTCATGGGCGTAGATGAATCGATGTCGTCAAAAGCATCTTGCTGAAGAATCGTTCTATCCACGAGCTCACTCTTCCAATATCTATCGTGATAGGAAAGCGGCACACCGTCGTCTCCGAGGATGTTGATCTGCTCTTGAGCTTCACGTCCTCTGAGGAGCAAGTCTTTTGTGTGCAAAACGCTCTCAACCCAATTAGGATTGATGTTGTTATTTAGGTTCTCTATCACTTCGGCATATTCGAGATATTTACTGTAGGAATCAATTGGATCGACCGCGGGATAGCGTTTACTATCTGCACGAGACTGGGAAAGAGCATAGAAGCATCTTGCCGCCTTCTTGGTTGATTCCGTGACGGGTTCCTTGAGGTTTCCACCTGCAGGGGACACCGTTCCGATGAAGGTGATAGAACCTGTTTCACCATTTTTGAGATACACGAAACCGGCACGAGCATAGAAGTTTGAAACTATCGCCGTGAGGTCCATGGGGAAAGCATCCGGTCCGGGAAGCTCTTCCATACGGTTACTCATCTCTCTGAGAGCCTGTGCCCAACGCGAGGTTGAGTCTGCCAAGAGAAGCACTCTCAGCCCCATGTTGCGATAGTATTCCGCAATGGTCATAGCGGTATATACAGAGGCTTCACGTGCCGCCACGGGCATATTAGAGGTGTTACAGATGATAATCGTCCGCTCCATCAGTTTGCGCCCGGTTCTGGGGTCGTCTAACTGCGGGAATTCAACGAAGATTTCCACCACTTCGTTAGCACGCTCACCGCAGGCTGCAAAGATGATGAGGTCAGCCTCAGCGTTCTTTGAAATGGAGTGTTGGAGCACTGTCTTGCCTGCGCCAAAGGGTCCGGGAATAAAGCCCGTTCCGCCTTCCACCATCGGGTTGAGCGTATCAAGGGTTCTCACTCCAGTTTCAAGGAGTTTAAAGGGGCGTGGTTTCTCTTCATAGCACTTGATCGGTATTTTCACCGGCCAGCGCTGAATCATATTTACATCGATATCATTGCCATCTTCATCAGTCAACACGGCAATGGTATCTGTGAGTTTATAGTTACCGCTTTCGGCAATGCTTTTGATGGTATATTCGCCGGTTAAGGCAAAGGGAACCATGATCTTATGCGATATCCAGCTTTCCGGAACGCTTCCCAGCCAATCGCCGCCGGAGACCTTATCGCCGGCTTTGAGAAGTGGAGTGAAATCCCAAACGCTGTCTTCATCGAGAGGGTCGGTATAGTCTCCTCTTTTCAGGAAGACGCCATCCATTTTGTTCAGATCATTCTGCAGTCCGTCATAACTCTTTGAGAGCATGCCGGGTCCAAGCTTGACTTCGAGCATGTGTTCGGTGAATTCCACCTTTGCTCCGGGCTTGAGTCCGCGAGTGCTTTCAAATACCTGCGTATATGCGATATTGCCGAGCACTTTAATGACTTCCGCCATCAGTCTGACAGACCCGAGTTCTATGTAGCAAATCTCGTTTTGAGATACGGGACCGGACACCTCAACCTGAACGAGGTTTTCAATGATTGCTTTTACAACACCTTTGGTCATCGTGACACCTTCTATTTTTGCTTAATTTTAATATTAAAGTCTTCGGGGAAGCTGAAGCTGTGTTCAAGTCTATCAATAGTATCTTGGAAGACTTGCCTGCCCAGCTCTGCATCCGCTCTAATCCATCTATCAATGATTCTAAGCTTGGAATAGTAGCCCAAAATCCTATCTATCGTGAAATACTCAAAAAAGTTTTGCTCGTCGATCCATTTTCCCTTGTAAACATCATATCCGCGCTCTCTATGGAGGATGTCGTTTTGCTCCCAGATACGCATGATGCTATCAAATATCGGCAATTCTTTCCCTAAGCCAAAGTCTGCCGCATGGCTGGAGCTAAGTTGAAATGTGACATCATCGTCCCCGATGAGATATTGAGCATAGGGTATTTTGTGATTGCGTCCATTGACGGCAGAAAGGATATTTCTTATGTTTCTATCCAGCTCAAACCAAGCTTTAATAAATGGGTTTTTGTGTTTCGCCACAAAATTGAAGAATAGGCTCAAGAGCTCTTGATTCAAGCTTTCTTTATTGGGGAGTTCTTCCAATTGAAGAGCTCTAAGCATCGTTGCGCCAACAAACTCCGGTAGTGTCTTATAATCATCAGGGCAAGCAAGATTGGAGCTATCCAATTTATCACGGAGATAGTCGATAAAACCTTGCCAATACTCATGAGAATAAATACCTTCCGAGTCCCTCTTATCTTCTTTATACAAGACGTATAACAAGTTTTGAATGTCAGAGGGCAGGTGCAAAAGCTCCAAATTGGAATAGTCCTTTGCGCTCAAATGCTCTTTAAGCTCCGGCCGAAATTGCTCAGGCCTCACTGCGATCTTTGTATCATCCAGCGAGATATTAGGCAGTCCGGCTATAAGATAGTAGTATTCTTTTGCCATAATCAGTTTTCAAAAAGTATTTCAGCGGTTCTCGGACGTAGATAGTTTTTAAATAAGGAAGCGAAATCCTCATCACTAAAGCTGAGCTTATAGCTACCATCAATGGGAGCGATTGAGAAGCCGGCTTTGATCTTAGGACTGAAATCGATTTTGATCTCTTTATTGAAAGCATTTTTGATGGAGGCAAGAAAAGCCTCATCGATCTTTGCTTCCATTGATTGGGCAATGCTGATCTGAGCAGAGGATTCCTTCCAAGCTTGCAGAGCTTCTTTGATGAGTTCTTTCACGAACTGAGCATCTTGAAAGCCTGTCTTGGTGGATTCATCGACGGTGATCTTCAGCAACATATCAACAATGTTTTGTTTCAGCACGCTAATGCTGTGATTGGATGCCATCTTGATGTCGCCCTCGGTGTTGCTCTTCAGGGAATCTGCTTCGGCTTGAGCATCAGCGATTGTTTGCTTTGCTTTTTCATTAGCTTTAGCCAAAATAGATTCAGCCTCATTTTTTGCTTTTTCCAAAATAAGATCTGCCTCGGCGTTTGCCTTGGCGACTCCCTCATCATAAACCTTGCTTAAAAGATCTTGTAGCTGGTCGTTCATAGCGTCTTTCTCCAGGATTTATTCATTTTATGCACTTATATATCTCTTTAGTTTTCTGTCAACAAGAATATCAATAAATTTATATCTATATGGGCTTAATCATTAATAGAACAGCATATTATCAAGCAATAATAAACACTGTTCATCACTGTTGTAGCCCTTATTTCTTCAAGTGTTCATGCAGAAAATCGTGATACTCTTTGTTCTCGAAAACCAAGTTTTGATGATTATCTTTATGAACTTTACCCTCTGAATCAATGAAGAGAATTGTATCCACATATCTGAGCGTGGAAAGCCTGTGTGAGATCACAATTGACGACGTATCAGGATAGTGTTTATTGATATCCTGCCAGAGCTTTTCTTCATTTTCAGCGTCGAGGGATGCTGTGATGTCGTCGAGAATCAAGAGCTTGGGACGCTTGATCAGGGCACGAGCGATGGTGAGTCTTTGTTTTTGCCCGCCGGATACGCCTAAACCACGCTGTCCAACTGTGGTGTTTTCCTTCTCTGGGAATTGCTCAATCTCACTCTGCATCTGAGATGACTTGATTGCAAGATTATATTCATCCTCATTTGCATCAAGATTTGCCAGCATGATGTTTTCCTTGATCGTCCCGCTAAAGAGAGACGCCTCTTGAGGAACATAGGCGACGACATCTCTAAGGCTTTTGATATTGACCTCTTCCAAGTCGATTCCACTGAACTTGATTGTTCCCGCATTGGGCTTGATCAGCCCCAAGATGAGATTAGCAATGGTAGATTTCCCACTTCCCGTCGCCCCCAGAATCAACATCTTTTCACCGGGCTCCAAGTCAAAACTCATATTCTTGAGAATTTCTCTCTCGTCGCCTGAATAGCGCACGGACACATCGTTAAAGCTAAGCCCGCTAAAGCCTTCCGTTTTAATTCCAAAATCTTCATCATGATTAAAGGTAGGAAAGTCTTTCATCTCTTCCAGTCTATCTATATTCACAAACGCTTGTTTACCCGAAACAAAGAGCTGAGGAAGGTCTAAAAGCGGATAGATCATCATAGAAAGATAGGTATAGAAGAGGAAGAATGTGCCCACGGAGATCTCGCCTTTGACCGCCATCCAGCCGCCAAACATGATTACACCAATCTGCGCAAAATAGTCAATATATTGATAAAACAGGCTGAGTATAGCATTGAGCTTGACCACGCTCATCTCCGTCTTGAAGCGTCTATTTAAGGCATCATCAAAAAAGCGATTATACTTCTCTTCGCTGACAAACGATTTGACTATCCTGATCCCCGAAAAGCTCATCTCCAATTGATTGTTGATATTTGAGATAGCTCGCTGATTTGCCTCGAAATTCGTATAGAGCTTTTCACTGGCAAAATAAAAGACCAACATCATCAGCGGCAGGGGCGCAATGGAGAGCAAAGTGAGCTTTACATTGATGCTAAACATCACCAGCACAGAGAATAAGATGAGCGAGAAGGAATTGAAGGCACGGAATATCCCGCTACAGAGAAACCAAGATATCTTGGGATAATCCGAGAGGTCGTCTGTGAGCCTCGTCACGATATCGCCGGTTCGATATTTATTGAAAAACCGATAGTCTTTCTTGATGATATCGCCGAAGTAAAGCATGCGTAATGCGTGCTCAAAGCGTAAGTTCACCCATCCGCGTATGCTGGGATAGAAGCCCGTCACGATCTGCGCCATCCCGATAAAAAGGAAGAACATTATTACTTTGCCTACTTCTTTCATGGGCTCAGGGAAAAGCTGGGGGTTACTCATGATCTCGCTTAGCACGTCGATAGTCTTTTTAAATGCAATCGGATAGGCGATGGACACGGCGGAAGTGACCAGCGTGAAAAGCACCATCACAAGCACGAACCATTTTTGAGCCTTATATTGAGTGAGAATCCAACGAATATTCTTATTCATCGTCTCCTCCCAAAAGTTGCAATTCAACTAATCTCTGATAGGCAGGACTCTTTTTCATCAAGCTTTTATGATCGCCACGTGCCTTGATTTCACCATCTTCTAAATACAAAATCTCATCAGCATCGAGCACGGAAGTGAGTCTATGTGCCACGACGACAATAGTCTTGCCTTCAAATGCTGTCTGCATAGTTCTTTGTATGCGTGCCTCAGTTTGCGGATCAATCGACGCCGTCGCCTCGTCCATGATGATGATTTCGGATTCAAATGCCAAGGCTCGGGCAAAGGAAATTAACTGTTTTTCCCCGTGTGAAATGTTCTGTCCACGCTCGGCAAGCTCGGTCATGACGCCATCCGGCTGCTTATTTATGAAAGAATCTAATTGCACGATATTGATGGCTTTTTCCACCTGCGTGAGATCGATATTATCGTTATAAACGCGCACGTTTTCCAAGATTGAACCCGGAAAAAGGAAGATATCCTGCAAGATAAGCCCGATCTTACTGCGCCAAGCACGGAAATCCATCTCACTAATCGGCACACCATCCACTGTAATCTGTCCCTTTTGAGCGTGATAGAAAGCACAAAGCAGACTGATAGTGGTGGATTTACCGCTTCCTGAGGGACCTACGAGAGCTATTTTCTTGCCTTTAGGAATGGTAAAATTGATATCTTTGAGCACCCAATCTTCATCGTTATAAGCAAAGCTGAGGTTTTCAAACTTTATCTCTTTTTCAAATGAGGGCAGAGTCGTGCCGGTAAAGCTTTCATCTTCAGTCTTTAGCGAGGTGAGCTCCAAGATACGTTTCAGCGAGACAAAGCTCCTCTGCATCTGCATCACGTTTTCGCCTAAATGCATGATAGGCCATATCATGCGGAAGATGTATTGGATGAAAACGATGAGAGTTCCCAGCGATGCTACGCCGGCGATAATCTTCGGAGCAGTTGCCAAGATCACGATAACCACAAAAAGCACGTTAAAAACAAACTCAAATATGCCTTGCGAACCGTAATGGATGAATTGAGTTTTTACTTCCAAAACCAATTTATCTCTTGAGGAATAAGCCAGATCATCAAAGACGCGCTTTTCTTGATTGAGTGCTTGGATCATCTGCATACCCTGCACATAGTCGGTGATCTTTGCCGAGACAACGGCATATTTTTCTCTTATTTTACGATAAAACTTTGCCAAGTATTTATATAAAAACCAATATAATACGACAGATACGACAATGATGGGCATGAGGATGAGCGTGGTCTTGAAATCTTTATAGAGCAAGACGCCAAACACGCCGATGAAAAAGAGCAGGTTGCCGATGATGGTGATGGAAAGATCGGAAAAGAGCACCTTCACACGTTCGCTATCGCTTTCCACGCGTGCGATTAGCTCGCCCACAGGTTTCTTATTGAACCAATCAACGGGGAGCTTGAGCAGGTGGCTAAATACTTCGCCCTTAAAACGTGTGATTACTTTGATGCCAAACCTGCTGAGCAAAACAATCTGAGCATAGGAAAGCAAGCCGGATACCAAAACAACAGCCACAAACATAAAGCCATAGCGAAACATTTCATTGAGGTCTTGATTGGGGATGCTTTTATCGATTATCAGAGCGAGAATAAGGGGATCAACGAGCCTCAGAAATGAGGTGACGAGCATCGCAAAGAGACCAAAGAAAAGCAGCCCTTTGTTGTCTGCCACAAAAGGATAGAGCAGCTTCAGATAGTATTTATAGTTATGCTTTTCTTCCGGCATGCCAGTCTTTTCCTTTTTCAATTTTTGTGACGTTATTAAAGTGGTCGGGATGAGAGGATTTGAACCTCCGACTTCTCGGTCCCGAACCGAGCGCGCTAACCGGACTGCGCTACATCCCGACGCAGGTTAAGCCATGCTTTTTGTAGCTTAAAAAATGTCAAGATTATTCTTGTCAGATACAATTTATCTTATTCCTATTGGAATTGTCTATGCATTTTCACCAGACTGTGAATGTTCCTATTTATCAGTTTCTTAGCATAGCTTCCTTATTGGGTTCTGCTCATGCTCTGGTCATGATGTGGTCATAGCCATGAGCACATCATGACCAGAGCATCATGTGAACCCATTGGGAAAGAAGGGGTTAGGAGTTTGCTGGTTTTGGGTGAAAAAAGAGGGTTTATCTGAATCTTTTTAGGGGCTCGGAGGGAAGCTTAAAGCGCTGGAGAATAGAGGTGTTATCCTCAAATTTATCCAGTCTATGAGTGTCGGAACCGATGCTGATAAGAGTTCCGCCCATCTCTTTAAACATTTGAAGCATTTCGGGCTCGGGGATTATCATTTGATATGGTTTATAAAGGCTGCTGAGATTGACTTCTAAATAGATATTTCGCTCTATCATCACCTCAAAGATGTCTTTGATGATGGGATAGACAAAGCTTTCGTCAATTCTTTCGCTATAATATCTCTTATAGACTCCGAGGTGCCCCAGAATATTTATATCGCAGTTAGTTACGAGATCGAGATTCTGTTTGTAATACTCAATCGTATGTTCTTTTGAAAGCTGTTTATTCAGCAGAATTGCGACGTTTGTATTGTCTTCAAGGATGTGCACCGAGCCCATGATGGGGAAGAAGTCGAAGCCTTCAATGAGCTCTAAGGCATAGTCTTTGGTGCGATGATAGTCGCCTATTTCCAAGCCGCAATGTAGCGTGATTTGAGGATGCTCTTTTTGTAGGTTCTTACAATAGTTCCAATATTTTTTCAGGGCAGGGATTCCGTTATTTTTTGCTTCAAAAGGGAGCAGGTCGAGGTGTTCGGTGATGGCGATTTCTTTGTATCCCAAGCGTATCGCCTTTTCCATGAGTTCTTTGCCTTTGATCATGCTATCAAAGCTGTATTCAGTGTGCAAGTGATAATCGTACATCAAAAAGCCAATATCGCTGCGCCTAAAGCGCCGGTTATTTCGGGATCTTCGGGGATGAACAGCTCTTGTCCACAGGCTTTCCCGATAGAGTATACGAGGTCGCTGCCTTGGGCTACTCCGCCGGTGAAGACGATCGGTGCATGCCAATTTAGCGGTGCCATCTGTGCATAAATGCGTTTGGCAATGCTATTATTTACCGCTCGGGCAATGTTTTCGGGGCGTTCACCTTTTGCCAAAAGTCCGATGATTTCGCTTTCGGCAAAGACGACGCAAGTGGAATTGAGGGGAATCTCTCTATCCGACTTGGAAGCAAGCTCTGAGAGCTCAGAAATGTCGCATTCAAGCTTGTTTGCAGTCATTTCTAAGAACCTTCCGGTGCCGGCGGCACATTTGTCGTTCATAATAAAATCTTCGACGTTGCCATCCTCAGAGAGGGTGATGACCTTTGAATCTTGCCCGCCGATATCAATGATCGTGCGTGCACTTGGGAATAGCATGTGGCAAGCCTTAGCGTGGCAAGTTATCTCGCTTTTGATGGAGTCTGCAGCTTTGTACATCTTTCTGCCATAACCGGTTGCACAGCTATACTTGATAAGTTCTCTTAGACCATCTGCCCTAAATAGCAGTGTGTCAATTGTTTCTTTGATGGATACACCAGTTGCAATGTGGTCGCTAAAAAGGATTTTCTTAATCGAATTATCCCAAATAACTATCTTTGTATTGCGCGATCCTATGTCGATTCCGAGGCTAATCATAATTAAACCATCACGTAAGTATATTGATTATCAGGTTGTAAGTATTTCTTTGCAAGGTGATTAAGGATATCTATATCAATTGAATTTATACGCTCTTCACGGCTTAAGAAATAATCGAGATCGTAGCCTAAACAGAGGAGATTGGAGATTGCGGCAGCGCGGAAGGATGCACTTTCATTATCCATCTTAGCGAGTGCACAAAGATATGTCTTCCCGCGCTTTAGTTCCTCTTCTTCAAATCCTTTTGCGATGGTCTCTGCAAAGACGTTTCGCAGGGCTTTTAGGCTGTCCATATATTGATCAGGATCGCAAAGAACATAGGAATTCCAGAAGCCGAGGTCTTGGATGGAGGAAAAATCAAAGCCGGTTTGATAGGCATAGCCGTTGTTTTCCCTTAGCGTCCAATAGAGTCGGGAAGAGAGGTCGCCGCCCATCAGGTGTGAAAGCACATAAAAAGCAGTGTTTTCTTCTCTATTTGAAGCTGGACTTGCATAGCCTCCGCAATAGATGATGGCTTGATCGATATGTTGATAATCACGATATAATTTGGGGCTGCGCTTCTCATAAACAGGACGGAACTCACGCTTATCAGTATAGTTAAGTTTCGTTCCGAAATACTTATTTGCATAGTCAAGCATGAGCTCGGGTTCGAGAGGGCCTACAACGGCAAGGCTGTATGCAGTGCCGGAGTTCTTGCTTTCAAGCCAATCCTCACAATCTGAGAGCTTTAGCTGACTGATTGCAGAAAGATTGCCGCTGGAATAGTAATGAAGGTTGTTCTTTGCCCCAAATATGCTCTTAAACCATTTGATGTAGGCGTCAGTGACAGAATGGTCTTTATCTCGCCTAAGGTTCTCTGCCGCAGTGTTTTTGAGTATCTGAAAATATTTCTTATCAAGTCTTGGCTCGGTGATGATTTCACTAAGTAAAGCAAGTGCATCATGGAGATTTGAACTGTGGCATTTCCCGCGAAATGTACTGCTATCAATGTGATGAAAAGCTCGGATATGAAAGCCGCGTTCGCGAGAATATCTTGTAATCTCGTCATAAGTTTTGTTATTCGTGCCATGCAACATGAGGCTGGTGGCAAAATGGCATGCACCTGATTTGTTTTCATTGAGCTGAGAGAGGGGGAAGGAGAGAGAGAATCCGCATATATCCTTGCCTGGTTGGTGGTTATAGATGAAATCCATGCCGTTTTGTAGCTTAAAAACATGATATTTAGGGAAAGCATGTAAGAGGCTGGGACTTGCTAAATAACCCTTTAAATCATCCTTATGATCTTTGCTTATCGGGACTGAGGCTGGTTTGGGAAACTCTTTGTTTTGATAGCTGTCAAATATGTCTAAATCTGTTTGATTTATTCCTTTACTGCCCTGATAGAAGAAGGCTTGTCTATCCATTGTCCAATATCGGCGAACGGCATTGATGATGGCTTCGTTATCTATATCTGAGAGGAGTTTGCCGAAATTAAAGATGCGGCTGAGGTCCTTGTTAAATTCTTCTATGGCAATGAGTGTCGTGATGTTTTCCACACCGTCGAAGCTATAGAGCCAGTGGTGCATGATATCATTGCGGATAAGCTCGAGATTCTCTTGGGGCACGCCGCTGTTTATGACACGCCAAAGCTCTTCAAAATAGATAGTTATGATGCGATCTTTATATTCAGGTTTAATGGGCGCAAAGAGGATCGCACTGGTGCCGGCTTTGTTTCCGCTGAGCGAGCTCACTCTCACGTGTGCACAGAGCTTTTCCTTTTCGACAAGGCGCTTATATAGAACGCTGGATTTGCCTATGGCTAAATGTCTTATCGCCATGTGCAAAGCTTCTGACTCGGGGTCGCTTTCGGGAAGTTCGGGCAGGATGAAAGAGATGATTTCCCTTCCTTTCTTATTGCGGCTGAATTGGCGCCATTTAAGCTCTGAGCCTATCGTGTATTCGCTTGCAAAAGGGGCTTTCCCCTCCCAGTCTCCAAATTGCCTTATAAAAGAGGCGAGTAGATCACTTTCCTCAAAGTCACCGGCGGCAACAATGAAAGAATTATGTGGGGTATAATGCTTATCATAGAAAGCTTTTATGCTCTTTTCACTTGCATTTTTGAGGCTCTGTTTGTTGCCCAATACGGGATATTTGAGCGGGCTGTCTGTGAAATAATTGGTCTGCACATATTCCAAGAAGTCGGCATCCGGCTCTGCTTTATATTGGTAAATCTCCTCGAGCACAATTTGCTTTTCGGTTTCGATGTCCTCCGGCTTAAATACGCTGCGGAAAGCCATCTCAGCTAAGATCATCATTCCCTCTTGCAGCTTTTCGCGCGGCAGGGTGAGGTAGTAGCAAGTTGAGTCAAAATCTGTGTAGGCGTTTAAGACTGCGCCAATCTCTGAGGCAAATTGGCTGATATCATTATCCGGAAAGCTCTTAGTGCATTTGAATACAAGGTGTTCTAAAAGGTGAGCATAGCCGCGCTCGTCATCATCCTCCGAGATCGAGCCGCTCTTGATATAGAGCTGTAAACAGATGATAGGGTTCGATCTATCGCTTGCATAGAGTAATTTGAGTCCATTGGCGGCTTCATGAATTTGTAGTGCCAAATCCGGTCTGTCGCTTATCTTCATCTTTTATCGCGGGAAATCATTGCATAGGCGTTGTGAAGGTGGATGGACTCTTGGTTTTCGCTTTCCACACTGAAGCTTGTGATGCGTGGATCGCTATCGAGTTTTTGCGTTATTTCGCGAACCACGTCTTCAACGAACTTGGGGTTGTTGTAGGCGCGTTCCGTCACATATTTTTCATCCGGACGTTTGAGCAGTGAATATATCTCGCAAGATGCTGAGGATTCGGCGATTTCGATGAGCTCTTCCAGCCAGACAAAGCCTTCATAGCTGACCTCGATGCTGATTCTGCTACGTTGATTGTGTGCGCCGGCTTGTGAAATCTCTTTGGAGCAGGGGCAGAGCGTTGTGACGGGAACATCTACTCCGATGATGAGTTCAAATTCATCCTTGAGCGAGGCTTTAAAATGACAGTCGTATGCCAAAAGCGAGCCGATCTTTGAAACCGGTGCAGTTTTGTGAACGAAATAAGGAAAGCTAAGCTCGATGTATGCGGCTTTTGCGTTCAGGGAACTTTTTAGCTCTTTGAGAAAGCTTTCGAGGTTACTGATCAACATTTCTTTGTGATAGTGGTGCAGGATTTCCACAAATCGGCTCATGTGTGTGCCGCGCATGTGGTGGGGCAATTCCACATAGATGTTTAGGTCTGCAATCGTATGCTGGGTGCCGTTTTCGCGGTCTTCCACAACAACGGGATATTTGAGGGATTTCACGCCCACTTTATCGATTACAATGTTTCTATTGTCGTTTTGACTTTGTGTGTCGGGGATATTCATATACTCTCGCTAAAATCAAGCTTTTTAATGCCTTCGGTCTTGAGCGAAACGATGGCACCATTTTCTTCATAATAGATCACGAAATAGCTGTCTTCAAATTCTTTGATTAGCTCCATGGCTTGCGCTGGGGCAACGGTAAAAAATGCAGTAGCAAGCCCGTCTGCCCATGATGCTTCAGGCGAAACAACGGTAACTGAAAAGACATTCTGCACGGGATAACCGGTCTTGGCGTCGATGATGTGGTGATATCGGACATCATCAATCTCGAAATATTGCTGATAGTCGCCGCTGGTGCCGATGCTGAGATTGTTTGCCCTGAGGCTGGCGATGCTATCATCTGCTTTACGCGGGTGTTGGACATATATGAGCGGGGAAATCTTGTAGCCAAAGAACTTCATTGAGCTCCGGCAATCGATGAAGCCCCTGTTTATCTGTCGCTTTTGCATATATTCGAGTGCTTGGTCGATGATATAGCCTTTGGCGATTGCCCCAAATGTGAGCTGCATTCCTTTGGGTTTATAGAGTTTGCTTTCATCGAAGCTGATCTTGCTGAAGTCCACTTTTTTCAGTTCTTCTTGGATCAAAAGGCTGTCGGGAACGACGGGGGAGACTTCATTGAATCCCCAGAGATCCCAAACGGGCTTGATCGTTGGATCAAAAGAGCCATCTGTAAGTCGGTAGAGTTCTTGGGATATCTTAAGCAACGCAAAGATGTCTGCATCTATCTCAAAATTCTCTTCCTCGCTGGAGTTGATCTGGCTAATCATGCTTTCAGGATCGAATTCATCGAGCTTTGTTTCCAGTTTCTTGATGAAATCAAAGACCGCTTCGATGTCGTTACCAACGTTCTTTGATTTGGAGCTGGCAGAGATCTGGACAATCGTGTCCATGAGATATTTGCTGCGTGTTTCCGTGTATTCTCTGGTGATAAACTTATATGAACCGTAGGCAATAACGGCGATCAATATGATTAGTGAAAAGATTTCTTTTTTTGTCATAGTAATCAAATCCTATATTCAAGAAGTTCATATTCAATGAGAAGATCGGTGTAGTCTCTGATTGCAAAATAGGTCCAAGATAAGGTGAAAAGCGCGGGGAAAACGAGTAGCGCAAATCCGAAGATATTGAGCAAGATGAATATTAATGACATGAGATAGATGTTCCACCTCAGGTCGTGGAGGTGTTTATAGCTCATTCTTATTGCTTTTAAGGGATTGAGTCCGGTTCTCTCCATGATGACGGGAGCAGGTAATGCTATGGCAAACCAATAGTTGAGCAGCACAATCCACACTAAGCGTAAGATAGGATCGCTGCCGAAGCCGGGGAATCCGAAACAAACTATGTAGATTAGTGAGAAATAAAGGGCATTGATAAGTGAAAAGAGGAAATATCTGGGATAGTTGCGAAATGAAGCAAGCAGGTCTTTGAGCTCTATCTTATAACCATCGGTGGCACATACGCTTACAAAGGGCAGGAATAACATGGGCATAAATATGCTGTATAAAACGGATTTAAGTCCGAGATTTAGCAGCATCTGGACGCTCGTGCTATATTCAACATAGCGTGCAAATATCCAGGTAAGTATAGCGATTGGGATTGCGCCCGTGATGATGCTAAAACCCATTGCTGGCACCATTGCCGAGACGTTGGACTTTATGCCTTCGCGGCTTTTTTTCATGCTCTTTAGTGCTGATAGCTCGTTGTTGATGACGGAAGTTTGGGTGCCGCATTCAACGCACCAAAGATCGTGATCTGCGAGCCTGCTATTACATTTCTTACAACGCATTAATATCTTACCTCTAACACTTTGACCAGCCGCATGAGACGCATTTGAGACAGCCTTCAATGTGTTCAACAACGCTGCCGCAATCAGGGCAATTGAAAGCCTTTTTCTTTGTGTCTGAGAATTCAATATGCTGATGGTCTTCTAAGCCTTCAATGCTTATGCTTTTAACGGTGGAATTGTTGTGGAATAAAAGGAAGTTTTCCAGTGCTTGGCCTACGGCGTCGCCACAGGAGGTTATCATCTTGCCTTTGTGCCACATAGGGGATTGGCATCTGATGCCTTTTAATTGACGAATAATCGCTTCGACTTTGACGTTTGCCCTCAGCGCAAGTGAGGAAAGTCGGGCGATGGATTCTAATTGGGCAGAGGCACAGCCGCCTACTTTGCCCATTTGAACAAATACTTCGCATGCGCCGTAGGAATCGGTGTTGATCGTCACATACATGTGTCCACAGCCAGTTTCTAAGCGTTGTGTGGTGCCTTGGGTGATCTCCGGTCTCTCTCTGGGTGCGACCTTTTTCTTGGTGTCTGTAGTGGGTGCTTCGGTTGATGTGCCCAGTGAAAGAACCTGATTGTCACGGCTACCGTCACGATATACTGTTACGCCTTTACAGCCGAGCTTGTAGGCCAAAAGATATGCTTCGTTGATGTCTTCGATCGTGGCGTAATTGGGGAAGTTGATGGTTTTGCTCACGGCGTTGTCTGTGAATTTTTGGAAAGCAGCCTGCATCTTGATGTGCCAAGTGGGACTGATGTCGTGGGCGGTTTGGAAAGTTGCTTTCAGCTCCTCCGGCATCTCTGTGATGTGGGAAATTGAGCCGGTTTGGCTTACTTCATCGAGGATATTTTCGCTGAGCAATCCCCATTCCTCAAGGGCTGCTTCAAACCATTTATTCACATATATCAGTTTGTCGTCGTCCATCACATTCTTCACATAGACCAAAGAGAATTGGGGCTCAATTCCGCTGGAAGTGTCGGCAATCATGCTGATTGTGCCGGTGGGGGCAATGGTCGTAAGGGTGGCGTTGCGCATGCCGTTTTTCTTGATATCACTGATGAGCTTTGCCCACTTCTTGCCTTCGCGTTTGAGTTCGCCGGTGGCGTAAATACTCTTTTCAAAATTGGGAAAACTGCCTTTTTCCATCGCCATTTCCATGCTTTTCTGCTTGGCTTCAAAGTCGATAGTTTCCATCAAGGTCTCGGCGAGATTTACGGCTTCTTCGCTCATATAAGGTATCTTGAGCTGGAAGAGTAAATCAGCCCAACCCATGATTCCCAGTCCAATCTTGCGGTTTGCGCGGCTCATCTCTTCGATGGCGGGGATGGGAAATTTGGATTGATCAATCACGCAGTCGAGGAATTCTACGCTGTCGCGCACAACTTCGGTGAGTTTGTCCCAATCAACAGCATTGTCTTTTACGAGTGCTGCAAGATTGATGGAGCCAAGATTGCAGGATTCATTGGGCAAGAGCGGCTGTTCACCGCAGGGGTTTGTGGATTCGATGTCGCCCAAAAGTGGGGTGGGATTTGCGCTGTTCATTCTGTCTAAAAAGATGATGCCGGGTTCGCCGTTGCGATGTGCCATCTCCACGATGAGATCGAAGACCATGCGTGCGTTTAGCTGACCTGCCACTTCGCCTGTGTGAGGTGAAATCAGGTTATAATCGGTGTTGTCATTCACGGCTTGCATAAATTCTTCTGTCATTCCAACACTTATGTTGAAGTTGTTGAGCTCTTTCGGGTCTTGTTTGCAGGTGATAAAGTCCAAAATCTGTGGATGATCGACGTCAAGTATCGCCATGTTTGCGCCGCGTCTGGTTCCACCTTGTTTAACGGCGTCGGTGGCGGAATTGAAGACCTTCATGAAAGATATGGGACCGCTGGATACGCCGTTAGTTGAACGCACCCGAGCGTCGGCTTCTCTCAGTCTGGAAAAAGAGAAGCCGGTGCCTCCTCCGCTTTTGTGGATGAGGGCGGCATTTTTTAATGTCTCAAAGATGCTTTCCATGCTGTCGTCTATGGGAAGAACAAAACATGCTGAAAGCTGCTGCAGATCAGCTCCGGCATTCATAAGAGTCGGTGAGTTTGGTAAAAAATAACCGCTATCTAAAAGGTGGAGAAACTTATCGTAAAGCTCCGGGTTGCCGCCGGAAATGTTCTGGGCAACTCGGTCAATCATGGATTCCCAGTCTTCTAAGAATTCACCATTGTTGTCTTTTCTAAAATATCTTTTTTGCAATACGATTTTGGCATTTTCGCTCAGATGCATGATAACTCCTTATCTATCAGGGCAAGGCGAGGATTTCGCGTGCCTGCTCGGGGGTGGCAATCGGACGGCCAATTTCTTTGGCGATGCGGGCAAGGCGGGCTACGAGCTGAGCATTGGAATCAGCAACTACGCCTTTGTGGTAGAAGATATTGTCTTCAAAGCCGCTGCGAATGTGTCCGCCGGTGACCATTGCAACCATGGAGGTCGGGATGTGCCATCTGCCGATTCCGGCAACTGCCCAGGTTGCTGTTGGGATTTCTTCGGCGAGATGCTCGATCATATAAAGGAGGTTTTTGGGCTTGCCGCTCATGCCGCCTGGAACACCGAGCACAAACTGGATGTGAAGAGGTTCGTGGGTGATGATGCCTCTTTTCACAAGACGGGCAACATAGTCGATCATGCCGGATTCATAGACTTCAACTTCGGGGACAACGCCATATTCTTTGAAGGCTTCGGCGAGGCGAACGATGTCTTTGGGATGGTTTTCAAAGATTTCTTCGCCGAAGTTTAGGGTTCCGGCGTTCAGGGTGCCCATCTCGGGCTTGAGAGCCAACGGAGCGAGTCGCTTTTCAAAAGGTTCGCCTACTGCGCCGCCTGTGCTGATCTGGATGATCACTTCAGGTACTGCTTCACGGATGGCTGTGATGGAGTCTTCAAAACGTTGCATGTTCTGGGTGGGATTGCCTTCATCATCGCGAACGTGAAGGTGAATAACACGAGCACCGGCTTCAAAACAAGCTTTCGCTTCTTTGGCCTGCTCTTCAGGTGTGATCGGGAGATTGGGCTGATCCGCTCTGGATGTCTCAGCTCCTGTGATTGCAGAAGTTAATATAATCGGTTTCATATTATTTCCTCTCTTTGTCAATTTTTATTATTTATTCTATGAACCAGCTTTCAAAGAGGCTTACTCTTTTCAGCTTGTCAATAGGTTTTTCTAAGATGTTTTGGGCTATAGTGGCGAACTTTTCTTCGTTGTCGCTCACATAAAATGTGTCGGTGCCGCTTTTGGTCTTATCTTGAGCTGGTAAAAAGTCCTTGAGGTGAAGTGCAATTGCGTCGGCGCTATCAACTAAGCTCACTTTTTCCCCAACTACTTTTTGGATGACATCTTTAAGCAATGGATAGTGGGTGCAACCGAGGACGAGAGTGTCTATATCACTGTTTATTAAAGGGCTTAGATAGTCTCGAACAATGCTTTCGGCGATGGGTTTATCTTGCCAGCCTTCTTCAACGATGGGCACGAATAGGGGACAAGCGGCAGAAAATATCTCAGCTTCGGGAACTCGCTCTTTGATTGCTTTTGAATAGGCTTGGCTTTTAATCGTCCCCTCGGTGCCGATTACGCCTATTTTATTGTTTCTGGTGGTGGATAGTGCCACCTCGCTGCCGGGTTCAATAACGCCGATGATAGGGATGCTTGTGAGCTTTTTAAGGAAGGGAATGGCGACTGCGGAGGAGGTATTGCAGGCAACGACGAGGATTTTCACGCCAAGCTGCAAGAGAAAGCGAGCGTTTTGCACAGAATAGTCGATGATGGTGTCCGGGGATTTGGGACCATAAGGCACGCGCGCAGTATCTCCAAAATAGATGAGATCCTCATTGGGAAAGGCTTTGCGGATTGATTTATATACGGTTAATCCACCAACACCGGAGTCGAATATGCCTATAGCGTGCTTCATTTCCTTACTCTTTTCCTTTGGATTTTTCTTTTATAATCACTTTTTTTTGGCTTTGCTTTGGCGTCAATCTTTATCTTTTTTCTTGCGATTTTAGGGAGCGGGGGATGGATGTGTGCGTCCTTTGTATTGGCGAGCTTTAAGTATATATCATCGCTAACTTCAATGATCTGAACTTTGACATGATCTAAAAGCTGGTAGCTGTAGCCGGTGTTGCGATTCATAAAGCGCATTTCTTGGGAGATATATTGCCAGTTTCCTCCCTTGAATTCTTCCTTTTTGAGCATGGCGGTGACTGGGATCTCATTGATGGATATGATTAATCCGGTGCTCTTTGCGGAGATTACGATTCCTGTGAACTCTTCGCCAATCTTTTCTTTCATGAAGGCGTTGTTATAGATTCTTTGGATGTCTCTCTCGGCACTATCGGCTTCGAGTTCTTGCTCGGATGCTACGCTCGACCAATGTTTTAGTTGATCATATTCGATCTTCTCGTTGCTGCTGCCTAAGAGATGAATTTTACAAAGGTGATGAATTACAAGGTCGCAAAGTCGTCTGATAGGGCTGGTGAAGTGTGTGTAATCCTCCATAGAAAGACCGAAGTGGCGGATGTGGCGCACAGAGTATTGTGCTTTTTTCATGCTGCGGAGGATTATCCTATCGAACACGCGGTGGTAGTCCTCATTTGGAAGTGAGTTGAGTAGCGCTTGGATGCTTTTATTGAGGTTTTTCTCTTCAATAAAAGGTATACCATAATATGAAAGAATGTTTGCCATCTCTTCGATTTTGTTTTGATCCGGGTCTTCGTGTATGCGATAGATGCTGGTCTTTGCTTTCTCTGATAGCTGTTTTGCGACATATTCGTTAGCGACGAGCATAAAGTTCTCGATCAGCTTGTGACTTTCTGTCTCTTCTTCTAAGGCCATTTTGCGCATGAAACCGTTGTCGTCATAGTGATAGAGTATATCGGGAAGGTCAAAGAAGATGTAACCTTGATTGAGTCTGTGCCGACTGAGCTGTTTAGAGAGTTTGCGAGCACTTTGGAGGGATTCAATTACTTCTGCAGGTAGCTTAGTGCTCTTGTTTTCAAATAACTCGTCAACCTCTTCATAGGAAAGACGATGCTTAGAGCAAACTATGCTCTCGTGAATGGATTGTTTTTGGATTTTGCCTTTTGAGTTGAATACTGTCTTCACACTAATGCAAAGCTTGTCTTCATCGGGGCGCAAGCTACATAACTTGTTGGAAAGAGCTTCGGGTAGCATTGGGATCACTTTTTTTGGGAAATAGAAGCTGTTTCCGCGGATTGACGCTTCTTTATATATCTTGCTATGTATTCCTACGTAATGAGATACGTCTGCTATATGAACCCATAGTATCACATTGTCACCGCTATATTCAAGTGATATAGCATCATCAAAGTCTTTTGCAGAGATAGGGTCGATGGTGAAAGTAAGAAGGTGTCTGAGGTCTAAACGTCGCTTTGTTTCTGCCTGGCTGATCTCTGGACTGATGTTCTTTGCTTCCTCTAAGACTTCATCAGGGAAGCTAAGAGGCAAATTATATTGACGAATTACGGACAGCAATTGTATCTCAGGATCGTCGCTGGGACCCAATACTTCGACGATCTTGCCATAAGGATACTTTCCTTCTTGTTGAATGCCCCAATTTTGAACCTGCATAATCACTATTTGATTTGATTTCGCATCACCTATATCAGTGATCTCGAACCACTTATGTATCTTGTGATTGCTGGGAACAAAAATCCAACGATTATACATCTTTGTAATGGAGCCGGGGATTTCAGAGTTCGCTCTTTCAAGGATTTTAACGATATTTGCTCTATCGCCATATTCACCGCCTCTTTTAAGTTCTATCTGCACGAGATCACCATGAAAGGCATTTAGTGTATCTTCGCCATCGACAAAATAGTCCCTTTCTTCAGTTCTCACGAAAGCAAATGATCTATCACGTGCTAAAGATGTGGCGTCAAACTTGCCGGTTATCAGCCTTGCAGGAGTGGTGGATTGTTTAGAGATATCCTTAATTTTAGTGGTTTGCTGTTGCACTCTATATCGCTTGCTATCCTTTAAGATAGCACCACTAAGTAAAAGTGATTTCAAGGTCTCAGAAAGGGCTTGTTTTTCCTTTCTTGTTCGGGCAATAGCCATGGTCAATTCACCATAAGTGAGACCTCGCTCGCCCTTTGATTTTATTGTTTCAAGCACGAGCTTTTCAAAAGCCCTAAGTTCTTTTTTATTCAAAATTGTTTCCCAATCTTTTCTTTCAAGATTTGAAGAACTTCATCTTTTTCTTCTTGGGTTTTGGAGAACCTAAGAGACAGTCCCCTAAAGGGATCCAATCTTCTGGGACGAACAAATGTAGAAAGCATAACGCCGCGTTTGTCATGATAGAAGCAGCCAAAATCACTATAAGGTCGTGAAATGGTGATAAATATATACCTAACTTTAACCTCGGTATCCTGTAACCAATACTCTGTCATAATGAAATATGGCAATAAACTGACAATCATAAGTATACTTCCCATAAAGAAATACAAAGGCATTTGCCAGTTCACAATGGTGATAAAATATAGCATTATATTGAGTATTACCAAAAATATTATCAATAGGGTAGAGGGGAGAGGACGTTCGGCAAAAGGCCAAGATTTCCAATATAAAAGGTGTTTATGAGACATTATGAGCGATCTCCCTGCATTTTTCTATTTCTTCTTTGATGATGATAATGTTTTGGAATGTAGCGTTATTAGAGAACTTAGAGCCCAAAGTATTGGCTTCCCTCTGCATCTCTTGCAAGATAAAATTAAGATTCTTGCCGATCTCTTCAGTGTTATTAATCGTCTCCAAAAAGAGCTGAATATGTGATTCAAGCCGTGTGATTTCTTCATGAACATCATATTTATCTATATATAAAGCAAGTTCTTGCACTAGTCTTTGCTCAAGAGTCTCTATCTTAAAGTTCTTTGTAATAGTCTCAATACGCCCCTTCATCGATTCAAAAAGTTCATCTTTATAGGGTTGAATCTCATGTTTAACTGCCTCAAGTGCGATGCTGATGGCATCTATAGAATCAATAAACACTTGCTTAATATTCATTCCCTCATCTGAAAGAGATTTATCAAGTTCACACAATGCATTATGAAGTACATTTCTGACGATATCAAGCAGTAAACTATCTTCATCTAACTTGCTATCAAGCTCAAATATGCCCGGTTCTTTAAAAAGAATATCAAGGGGAATATCCTGTGTAGAGGATAGTACATTTAAAGCTTTTTTGAATGCTTCATAGTGCTTTCTCAATTTAAGCTCATTTACGGCGATATTTGGCTCTCGCTGATCATCTATGTATAGGCGAAGCTCGATCGTGCCTCTTTTGAGCTTAGAAGCGACCATCTTTCTGATCTCATATTCAAAAAAGTTTAGTTCGCGAGGGAGGTAGGTCTTCAGATCAAAGAAGCGACCGTTGATACTCTTGATCTCAACATAGACTTCGATGTCATCCTTTTTAGTTCGGCTTTTACCGAATCCAGTCATGCTTTTCATAACTCACTCCAGGTTATTAAAATCACATTATAAGAAACGGGGAATAGGGCATTATCATATACCTCAAGGGGATAGCTCAAATGGCTCAGGTTTACATAACATGTGTTAAGCGAAAACATAGGCTACTCGCAGATCAAGGTGCCGGCTGTGGCGTTTAACACCTTTGCACGCTTGATGGTTCCTATATCATTTGCGTCGCCACTCAAAACGCAGATCTTAAAATCTCGGCTTTTGCCGGAAACTTTCTTTTTACTTTTCTTGCTAAAGCCTTCGACATAGACTTCAACTTCTTTGCCGATCATTTCGCGATATTTATCGAGCGTGATCTTTCTTTGCAGTTCAATCATTTCCTGAAGCCTTTTTAATCTTTCCGACTCGGGAACCTGATTTTCATTGTTTGCTGCTTCAGTACCTTCACGCGGGCTATATTTAAAACAAAATGCATAGTCAAAGCCGATTCTTTCCATTGCTGAAAGCGTTGCCTCAAACTGTTCTTTGCTTTCTCCGGGAAATCCTGCGATCAGATCGGTAGTAAGCGCTATATCTGGCACGGCTTTGCGAAGCTTGTCAACGATTAACATGTAATCTTCAATACTATATGATCTATTCATCCTTCTAAGGACTTCGTTATCGCCGCTTTGCATGGGTAAATGGATGTGGTTACATAGGATAGAACTATTTGCCATTGTTTCAATTAGCTCGTCAGACAGGTCTTTAGGATGTGATGTGATAAATCTCAATCTTTTAATGCCTTCAAAATCCTTTTCTATCTGTCTTAAGAGGGCTGGAAAAGCCATTCCATCAAATAGATAGGAGTTTACATTCTGCCCTAAAAGGGTGATATCAAACATATTGCTACTCAGAGCCTGCTCAATATCTTTTTTGATATCAGAATATGGCCTACTTCTTTCTCTACCACGCACATACGGGACAATGCAATATGAACAGAAATTATTACAGCCGCGCATGATCGTGATGAAAGCGCAATGTTCGCCCTGATGCTTAGGGATGATTCCCTCATAAATCTGTTCAGAATCAAAGCCAAGCTCTGAGCCACAAGTTTCTCTTAATATCTCAGGAAGCGCATGATATTGATCCACTCCGACGGCAAAATCAATGCCGAGATCATCGCTAACAAGCCTCTCCCCAATCCTTTGCGCCATGCAGCCCAGCAGGCCAATCTTGAGACTCGGCTTCTGAATTTTACGATGTCGCTCATTGGACACACGCCCTAAAACTCGCTGTTCAGCGTGCTCTCTCACAGAACAAGTATTAAACAAAATGATATCTGCATCATCGATGCTATCAACTTGTTCATAACCATCATTATCTAACACGGAAATGATTAGCTCGCTATCTGATACATTCATCTGGCAGCCATAGGTTTCTATATAATATTTACGCTTTATTTT
>FZPS01000175.1_pt48 | contig 24305 bp, 24 predicted proteins | sample 1817821 | NCBI WGS metagenome assembly FZPS01 (sample SAMEA104158645, study PRJEB21678) | metagenome | place: Germany | collected 2015-04-21 | reverse complement strand
GCATCACGATTCTCTTCACTTAGCTCCACCTGGCTGTAGCCTTGGGCTGCGTCTGCCACCAGAGATTGCAGGGATAGGTCATAGCCCCCTTGCATTAGGATCTGCACAACGCCCTGGGCCTGTCGGCGTAAGGCGAAGGGGTCCTGGGAACCGGTGGGAATTCTCCCCAAGGCAAAGTACCCCGCTAGAGTGTCGAGCTTATCGGCTAAGCTCACCACGGTACCTTCCACTGTAGTGGGCAGGGAATCCCCGGAGAACCTTGGCTTATAATGCTCGCTGATTCCCCTGGCCACTGCCGTGTCTTCCCCTTGGGCCAATGCATATTTTTCTCCCATGATCCCTTGCAGTTCAGGAAATTCATAGACCATCTGTGAGACTAGGTCGCATTTTGCCAAACGTGCGGTTCGTAGCACGGTCTCTTGGTGCTCAGGATGCCCTAAGCGCTCCACCAAACTCTCACTTAACCTTGCCATCCTCCGCACCTTATCGCCCATGGAACCAAGCTTTTCCTGGAAAACCACACGCTCTAGCTTATGTAGGTTGTCGGCGAGATTTGTCTGTAGGTCTTCATCATAGAAGAACTTTGCGTCAGATAGCCTGGCCTCCAAGACCCTCTCGTTACCTTGAATCACGTTTTCTAGATGGTTGTCAGCGCCATTTCGCACCCCGATAAATAAGGCCATGAGCTGGCCGGACGGGTCATGCAGCGGAAAATAGCGTTGATGTTCCTTCATGGACGTAACCAAGACTTCAGCAGGAACATCCAGATACTCCTGGGAGAAGCGGCCGCAGAAGGCAGTGGGATATTCCACTAAGTTCACAACTTCGTCCAGCAAACGCTGGTCTTCCCTGACAGTGGCGCCTTGTTTCTGTGCAAGAGCCTGGATCTGCTCCCACGTCACTTGGCGCCTTTCTGCGCCGTCAACGAGCACATAATGATCCTTAAGTGTATCCACATACTCTGCTGGCTGGGAAATTAGGATGGGCCCCGAACTCAACTGCCTATGGCCCCAGGTGATCTGCCCGGCATGGATCGGTCCGATTTGAACAGGAACCACCTCGTGGCCCAAGAGAACCAAAAGCCATCTGAGGGGACGTGCATAGCGAAGATCATAGTTGCCCCAGCGCATGTTCTTGGGGAAACTCAGATGACTAACCACATCTTCCAAGAGGGGTATCAGCAGATCGCAGGTTTGCTGCCCCTTGACCTCCTTTTTGATATAAACATAATCGGCACCTTGAAAAGGCTTGATGATGATGGCACTCTCATCCGCCCCCTGGGAACGCAAGAATCCCTGCCCCGCCTTTGTTAACTGCCCCTCGGCGTCCCGGGCGATGTTCAGGGGAGGCCCTTTGATTTCCTCTACCAAATCTTCCTGTACCGTCTGCAAATCCCGAATCAGAAGCGCGACGCGACGGGGTGTGCTGAAGCTGTGCACTTCACCGTAGCTCAGCCGCTCTTGATCCAGCTTCTTGGTGACACCTTCCAATAGTTGCCTGAGAGCTCCTTCCACAAAACGGGCTGGCAACTCTTCAAAACCAAGTTCTAATAGGAAATCTTGCATCTAGATACGCCCCCCTTTGAGCAGCGGATAGCCGAGCTTCTCCCTTTCAGCCAAGTAACCTTGGGCCGCCATGCGAGCCAATGACCGGACCCGCCCAATAAAGCGAGTTCTTTCACTAACACTAATGGCACCCCTTGCATCGAGGAGGTTAAAGGTGTGCGAACACTTGAGAACATAATCGTATCCCGGCAGAACCAGCCCGAACTCGATGAGGCGTTTGGCTTCCGATTCGTAAAGATCAAAGAGGGTGAACAGTTTATCGGCATCGGATACCTCGAAGTTGAACTTGGAAAACTCTACTTCGTTTTGGAGGAACACATCTCCATAGGTCACATCGCCCACCCATTTTAGATCAAACATACTGTCGATCCCTTGGATAAACATGGCGATCCGTTCAATACCGTAGGTGATCTCCGCCGATACTGGCCTCACGTCAATCCCGCCTACTTGCTGGAAGTAGGTAAACTGTGTGATTTCCATGCCGTCGAGCCAGACTTCCCAGCCCAGACCCCAAGCCCCCAGTGTGGGTGATTCCCAGTCATCTTCCACAAAACGCACATCATGCTTCAAGAGATCGATTCCCAAAGCCTCCAGACTTCCTAGGTAGAGTTCCTGCACATGGTCGGGAGACGGCTTCAAAATGACCTGGTATTGGTAATAGTGCTGTACGCGGTTGGGATTCTGCCCATAACGACCGTCTGTAGGCCTCCGGCAAGGCTGAACATACGCCACATTCCAAGGCTCTGGGCCTAAGGCCCTCAAAAAAGTGGCTGGTGACATGGTCCCAGCCCCGACTTCCAGGTCATAGGGCTGGTAAATAATGCAGTCATGGGCAGCCCAATATGCCTGTAACTTTAGAATCATGTCTTGAAGATTCATCAATCCATCCCTCGTTTCACTTCAGAGGATTCCTGCCAATGGCTCGTTTAACTTATATCAAATGGACCACTAATTGTCAATCGACAGGGGTCAGACCCCGCAGAGTCTCCAGAAAATCCAGCGATTTGAGGGGATACTCCAGGCGGTAGTCCAGGTAGTGGCGCATCACATCACGCAGTTCGGCCTCGTTTTTCGCCGCGGGGTGCAGCACCGTCAACCGAGAGAATTCCCACTCAAGCAGCCTCTTCATCAACTCCCAGGTCCCATTGGTTAAGGGCATACTGCCGGGAAACTGCCCTGCACACTCCGGGCAAAGGGCTCCCCCTTGCTCCGTAAATGACACCTGGCCCTCGAGAGGATGGCGGCAGCTGAGACAGTGATAGAGCTCCGGTTCGTAGCCTAAGTCGCGCATCAGTCTGATCTCAAAGGCACGAACCGCCAGACCAAAGCGCCCCTGCTCTCCCAAGGACAGAGTGCCTGCCAGTAAAGGGAAGACCTTCTCCACGGGATCCTCCTCGGCCGTGGACGCATCCAGAAGCTCGGTCACATAGGAAGCATAGGCGAATTTGTGCAGATCATCCCGGAGAACCTGGCCGCTGTGGATAATCTCCGCCTGGCTAAGACTATGCAAGCCCTTGTTCGGGAAAATCAAATAACGCCCGTGGGTGAAAACCTGGGTAGGACTGAGCAAGCGGTTTCGAATCCTGCGAGCCCCCCGGGCCACCGCGTTTAGTTTACCCTTGTCTCTAGTATACAAAGTGACGATACGATCTGCTTCTCCGAGGTTCCGCACACGCAGGACAATGCCTTCCGTCTTCCAGGTCAACTATCTTCACCGCCCATATGCTCAGGAGGTACAATACCCAGATAGGAGTAGCCCAAGGAGGTTAAGCAGCGGCCTCTAGCCGTACGCTGGAGCAAGCCTAGTTGTAGCAAGAATGGTTCATAGACATCCTCGATGGTATTGGCCTCTTCACCGATGGCCGCGGCGAGGCTCTCCACTCCTACCGGTCCTCCTCCAAAGACCCTTTGCACAGTGTGAAGAATCCGTCGATCCAAGTGGTCCAGGCCGTTCTCATCGATCTCAAACAAGCCCAGGGCTTCCCTGGCCACCTCGTGGGAAATGCGATTGTCCGCCCGGACCTGAGCATAGTCGCGCACCCTTTTGAGCAGGCGATTGGCCACTCTAGGGGTACCTCTTGAGCGCTTGGCAATCTCTCTGGCACCGTCCTCTTCAATTCGCACCTGAAGAATTTTCGCCGCCCTTTTCACAATGGCCTCTAAGTGTTTGACTTCGTAGAGTTCCAAGCGACTGATCACCCCAAAGCGGTCCCTCAAAGGTGAGGTAAGCATCCCAGCCCGGGTCGTGGCGCCCACCAGGGTAAAGGGAGGTAGATCGATGCGCACCGATCGGGCACCTGGTCCTTTACCGATCACAATATCGACGGCGGCATCTTCCATAGCAGGATAGAGCACTTCTTCTACGGAACGGCTGAGACGATGGATTTCATCAATGAAGAGCACATCCTTGGCCTGCATGCTAGTGAGAATGGCCACCAGATCACCTTGCCGTTCAATGGCAGGTCCTGAAGTTGTGTGAATACCTACTCCCATTTCGGCAGCAATAATGTGGGCGAGGCTCGTCTTGCCAAGACCGGGAGGACCATAAAGCAGCACATGATCTAAGGATTCGCCCCTTTGTTTGGCGGCGGTAATAAAGAGCTCCATGTGTTCTTTGACCTTATCTTGCCCAATGTATTCGTCAAGTGTGCGGGGCCGCAGAGATGTTTCAACATCCCAATCGTCCGGCCTTTTCCAGGCGCTCACTATCCTCTCTGTCTCCACGTGCGTTCACCCCTTTGCCGGCCGTTTTGTGCCAGTGCCACCTTGAGTAGTTCCTGCAAATCGTAGTTCTCTGCCAATTGCGGCTTGGCCTGATTGACCATGCGCTCCGCTTCACCTTCATTGTATCCCAAGGCTCGCAGCGCTTCCACTGCATCCCGGAAAATGCTACCGGCAACAATCGGTACGTCTGCCGCATCCCGATCATCCCAGGGGATATCCTGAAACCTATCCTGCAATTCCAGCAAAATCCTCTCCCCGGTCTTTTTCCCGATTCCTGGCAGGGCAGTTAATGTCGTCAGTTCCCTATTTTGGACCGCCCGGATAAAGGAACTGGGCGAAATATTGGATAAAATGCCTAAGCCCAGTTTGGGTCCGATCCCGGCTACAGATATGATCTTATGAAAGAGTTCTCTCTCTTCTGCAGACGAAAATCCATAGAGCAGAAAGGCGTCGTCCCTGACCTGCAAATATGTTGGAATATGTAATTCGTGGTTTATGGGCGGCAGCCCCTTCAGCACGGAGCTGGTAACATGGATCTGATAGCCGATTCCCCCGACATCTAAGACAACAGTACCCTCGGTGACCTCAATGAGGCGACCTCTCAAGAAAACAATCATTCGGTTCTCCCCCAGTTATTCGCATTGTAGCCATGGCAGACACAAATGGCCAGGGCATCGGTTACATCATCGGGCTTAGGTGCCTCGGAAAGGCCCAAAAGCATAGTGACCATGTAAGCCACCTGCGTCTTGGTAGCTCTCCCATACCCAGTTACCGCCGTCTTGACCTGGAGCGGCGTGTACTCTGCAATGGGTAGCCCTGCATGAGCCCCGGCCAGCATCGCTACTCCCCTGGCTTGTCCCACTGCCAGGGCGGTGGCCACGTTTTTATTGAAAAACAGCTCCTCCACGGCCAGACAATCAGGGCGAAACTCCGCAATCAGGTTTTGCACCTCTCCATAAATGGCAACGAGGCGTGAGGATGTGCTCTCCGTGGAAGGGGTGCGAATCGCACCATATCCCAGCACAACATGGCGGTTATTCTGCTGTTTGACAATGCCGTAGCCTGTAATGGCCGTTCCTGGGTCAAGTCCCATGATAATCATGTGGTCACACCTCGTCACCTGTATTCGACATGATCAAAGCAAGTCCTTGCCTGCAGGCCGAGGGAGTAAAAAGCCCCAACCAATTTTTTTGGCCGGGGTGCTAAGCAAGCAAAGGAAAAAGCATTTGACTGAGGAAAAAAGCCAGCAGAAAGAAGACCAAACCCACAACGAACAGAGTCATTACCCGGCGCACCTTTCTCCCTCCTTAGGGAAGAGTATGCCCCAGACCTGGGTCGATATCCCTAATTTTGGATCTCGTAGTTGGTATAAACCTCCTGGACTTCATCGAGCTCTTCCAGGACCTCAATCAGTTTTTCCACGGTCTCCCCTGCACTCGCTGTGATAGCCACGGAGTTCTGGGGTATGAAACTAATCTCCGCCCCGAGAAACTCAAGGCCTTCCGCCTCCAGATCCCCTTTGACCGTCATAAAATCACTGGGATCCGTATGGATCTCGATAACATCTCCATCAATGACCACATCAACCGCTCCCGCCTCTAGGGCCGACAGCATAACCTCGTCCTCGTCCGCGCCTTCCCGCTCGACCACCAGAAGACCACGGCGCTCAAACATCCAGGCCACGCAGCCACTTTCACCCAAGTTTCCACCGTATTTCGAAAAGCGATGGCGCAGCTCCCCTGCGGTACGATTGCGATTGTCGGTCAGTGTATGCAGCATCACGGCTACGCCGCCAGGTCCATAACCTTCGTAAAACACCTCAGAGAACGATGTTCCATCAAGACCTCCCACACCCCGCTGGATGGCACGGTCGATATTATCATTGGGCATATTGATGGACCGAGCTTCGTCGATGGCTAAGCGCAGACGAACATTCGCCTCGGGATCAGATCCGCCCTCCTTGACTGCAACCGTAATCTTGCGGCCGATCTTGGTAAACATCTGGCCGCGCTTCGCATCTTCCTTGGACTTTTTGTGTTTGATATTCGCCCATTTGGAATGTCCTGCCATAGTGTCACGCCCTCTCGCCTCCCATTTTAGCATAGCGTGGGACTCTTAACAAGGATTACCTCCCCGGAGAGGATCTGACAGCCCGTTGAATGGCCATAAACAGCAGGTACTGCAGACCGATCACAGTCAGGATCAACATAATGGGCGAGACCTGCTGGGTGATGAGGAGGAAATCATAGAATCCATGAGCCAAGGCCGACAAGGCCAGGCCCGCAGCTAAGGTAGGCCAGGGACGAGGGGAGAACTTGGCCTTCCCTAGAAAAAATCCGGCCAAACCCGAAAAAGCAATATGAGCTAAAGTGGCAATGGTGCCGCGCAGAGGAGCCACCACCAAGCCGAAAGCGGAGATATAGAGAATGTTCTCTACGACCGAAAAGCCTACAGCGACGGCAATCGCATAGATGATCCCGTCCATGGGCTCGCTGAACTCCTCGGATCTTCCCACGGCCAAATAGACCGCTACCAGTTTGAATAACTCTTCACCCAAGCCCACGACCAAAAACGACAGTCCTAATTGCGTCAGGAGGGAATGGGAACGATCAAAAAGGCCTCGAAAGGGTGCTTCCCAGCTTAAGGCGGGGATAACTGCCAGAGCACCCAAAAGCATGCACTGTGCCAGCTTCCCCCAGGGTTCTTTGTCCCCCACGTCATAGCGGTTAAAGTACCACAACCAGAATAGACCGGGAACGAGTGAAGCAAGAAGAACAATGAACACAGCATCTCTCCTTTAACTTTGCTCCTCAGGATCTCGTTCCCAGGACAGCAACCTCTCACCATGTTCCCAATACACAGCCTGCTCGACCTGGCAGGCGCCGCAGCGATACAAATCGGTAAAGGTTTCTTCGTCCTCGGACGTTACGCCCACCATGGGCTGGTTGCAGAATGGACAGCGGATCATGATATCACCTCCCCCTTAGGTTGTGTCTCTCCTGAACTTTTATGACCCCAATCGCTCAGGAGGATAAATACGCCAGGCAGAGAAAGATAGTATTATCAGCACGACTAAAAGGAGGGCGTTTTGATGAAACTAAGTGAAGTCGTAAGGAGTGGTGACTGGAAAAGCGAAAAGCATGTCCCGGTCATCGAGGCCCCTGAAAACGTTCCAGCGGATCAGCCCGTAGAGATTGGAGTGACTATTGGAGCAGACAATCCACACCCCAATACCGCCGAGCACCACATTCGCTGGATCAAGCTGCTTTTTCAACCAACGGACGGCTTTACCTTTGAGCTAGCCGACATTCAGCTCGCTGGACATGGTGAAGGTCTCAAAGGAGGCCACGAGGGACCTGTCTACACCGACCCCTTTGCCAAGGTTACCGTTCGGCTCAAGCAAAGCGGCACCCTTCTCGCCCTAAGTTACTGCAACATTCACGGCCTCTGGGAAAACAGCAAGACCATAACCGTCAACTAAAGTGGCAAAAAAGGCTAAGGTGGGGAAGCCCTTACCTTAGCCCTTTCTTTTGCGCAATATTATCTCTGCCCTTCTTTCAGCCATTTGGCGACCGTTACGGTACGCTTGGCCTGATAGATCACGGCCTCTTTGACATCCTCGACCATCTTACCTTCTTGATCCACGCTAACGCTGGTTCCGTAAGGGTTACCCCCGGCCTTAAATATGGACGCATCGCTATACCCTGGTGCGACCACAATCGCTCCCCAGTGATACATGTTGGTGTACAGCGACAACGTCGTCGCTTCTTGTCCTCCGTGGGGGTTTTGCGCGGACGTCATGGCGCTCACGACCTTGTTCGTCAGCTTACCATGAAACCAGAGCCCACCGGTCGTGTCCAAGAACTGGCGCATTTGGGAAGCCATATTCCCAAAACGTGTAGGCACACTGAAGATAATAGCATCCGCCCACTCTAAATCGGCAAGTTCCACTTCGGGGACATCCTTCGTGGCTTCCGCATGGGCTTTCCAAGCCGGATTGCCGTCAATAGCAGCCTGAGGGGCGTTCTCTGGCACCCTAACCACCCTCACCTCGGCTCCTAACTCTTCCGCTCCCTCTTGGGCCCATTGGGCCATCTGGTAATTGGTCCCTGTTGAACTGTAATAAATCACTGCAAGTTTGATAGACATTTTGCTTGCCTCCTGTCGAACCTTTTATTTCCTTACTGGTTCACTTATTATTTAACCATATATTGTCTAGTTTGGCAATGCCTTTTTGACGATTATGCCTTCCATGATCCTTAAGACATTGCCGGTTCCATCACTGACCTCGGATTCTTGCATCCTTTGGATGAATTGTTCTTTGTTTGCCTCAAGGCGGTCCAGATTATACTGCAAGGTCTCCAAATTGAGTTCCTCCTCTTGAATAACTAAGCTAAAACCCTGTTTGGCAAAGGATGCGGCATTCAGAATCTGATCACCTCGGCTGGCCTGCCTGGAGAGGGGCACCAATATATGGGGCTTAGCGAGGGCTAGGAGTTCGAAGATGGAATTGGCCCCGGCCCGGGAAAGGACATAGTCCGCAGCCGCCAGTAAATGGGGCAGTTCGTCCTGGGCATACTCCAACTGACAATAGCGCCTGTTTCTAATTCCGGCGTCCAGATTCCCTTTCCCGCAGAGATGAATGATCTGGTAGCGTTTGGTGAGCACTTCAAGATTCTCGCGAATGGTCTGGTTGAGTATGGCTGCACCCAAGCTCCCCCCCATCACCAGTAGAGTGGGGTCATCACTGGAAAAACCGCAGCTCAAAAGACCCTGTTCTTTCGATCCAAGGGTGAGTTCGGAACGGATAGGAGTTCCTGTTACTTTGCCCTTGCCTTTCAGATAGGCCAGCGAATCGGGGAAGGTAAGGCATAGTTCACGGGCAAAGGGCAGACTAAGCTTGTTAGCTAGGCCAGGCGTCAGATCTGATTCATGCAAAACCACGGGGATTCGCAGCGACCAGGCCGCGATGGTCACCGGCACAGAGACAAAACCGCCTTTACTAAACACAAGGTGGGGTCGGAGTTTACGCAAAATCCGGCGTGCTTCGTAAACCCCCTTCAAGACACGGAAAGGATCACTGAAATTCTTAAGGTCAAAATAGCGTCGCAATTTCCCAGCAGTGATCGGATAATAAGGAAGCCGGTCTGCGACCAATTCTCTTTCAATCCCATCGTGGGTACCAATATAATGAATGTCCCAACCCTTCTCCTGTAAATGAGGGATCAGAGCAAAATGGGGTGTGACATGGCCGGCGCTTCCTCCGCCGGTTAGGACAATTGTCTTCATGGAAAACCCTCCGTTCTGGGCAGGTATTCTCTGCGTGAGGTGGAAATACTTTCTATGCAAACTCGCGAGGTGATGGTATGTATCCAATAGCATTTAGCCTTGGCTCCCTCGACATCTACTGGTACGGCATCCTGATGGCTGCCACCTTTGTCTCGTCCTTCTGGATCGCCCGCTATTTTGCCCGCCACCATGGGGTCAGTCTTGAACTCGTTGAGAACCTGTACTACCTGTCGGCCATCTCCGGTTTGGTGGGAAGCCGCATCGGGGCTATTTTGCCGCACTTGGACTATTACCTACGCAATCCGATAGAGATCGTTTCCCGGGCAGGCATGGCCTCCCATGGAGCTATCATCGCCATAATGGCTGTGGGTTACTTCTACGTACGCAAACACAAGTTAAACTATTGGCAGCTGGCGGACTTCGCTGCGCCCATCCTGTCTGTGGGACATATCTTCATCCGCCTCGGGAATTTCCTCAGTGGTGAACTCTATGGTCCGCCCACAGACCTGCCTTGGGGTGTGGAGTTTCCAGACAGTCTTGGTAAGGTGCATCCTTCCCAGCTCTATGAGGTTCTGGCTTCCGTCATCATTCTGCCCTTTGCTTGGAAATGGGCCAAGAGTCCCGCCTATCCAGGATATGCCTTTTTGCGAACACTTTTTCTCCACTCTGCGGTGCGCTTGTTCCTTGACTTTATTCGCCAACACAGCCAGCTTTATGGCCCCTTCGTGCTCAGTCAAATCATCGCTCTAGGCATCTGCATCGTCACCTTGCCCGCCATTTTGATCCTGGACCGACGCCACAAGGCGCAGTAATTCGGCGCTCAAAAAAGGCGCAAAAGGACGCAAGAGCTGAGCAATGGTCCATACTTCGCCCTTGACCAGCTGGTGCCGATCCTTGATGTACTTCATGATGGCCGCTAGGGCCGTGTGCGGTTTTATCTGGTTCACAGCCAGAGCTATCTGGTGCTCTAGGGTCGCGAGTTGTCTGGCCATTTCCTGATCCAAGACATGATCATGCGAAGAGGACCCGAGCCGCCAGATTCTTTCCGCAAAACGGTGCGCACTCACAAGACCGTGCCAGCAAAACTTGTAGTCTCGGGTCGGAGGCCCCATGTACAAAAAATAGATGCGCAACGCATCCCCCCCGAAATCAGGCAAAACATCACCCATCGGTCCTGCATGTAAGAGTCGTCCACTGGACAGAACACTCGTCGCTCGCAGCGGGCGCAGCAGAGCCGGATAGTCCCTGGGGATCACCGCTAAGGCATACTCCCTGCTGACCGAGGCCTCCTCGGCGATGAGGCCAAGACGGTCGACCTCCTCCATCCAACTGGCCTGAGCGCCTCGCACAGCGATGGGGCTCTTTTTTTTGAACAAGGACATGGCAAAGAAGTCTGTTAAAACTAAGAGCCTAGCATTTTCCAGATCGAGTCCGCCGCTCTCTTTGGGAATCAGTCCGGTACACGCCCGCTGCTGCTGTTCTTCGCAACATTGAATCCTAAAGCTTGTTCTCCATCTACGCTCAACTACAGCGCGGTTATACCTTCTCATTGCTTCTGTCACTCACTTCAAAGGAAATTCCAGACGCCCATCAGAGGTTAAGGGATTCTCCATACCCGCAAAATACCAAGTGGGAACGGAACCAATAAAGACCTCTTCCATAATGGGAACTTGTGTAGAGACCAAGATCTCTTCGGCTATCAAAGGCACCGCTACACGCATGGTGACCTGAATATCCAAGAGAATGCGGTGCCAGGTCTGGTTAATTCCCGCACTGGCAAAGCTCGCCACTGGGGTGGTCTTCAAACCGCCCACGGGAATCATGCGGACAGGAATTCCCGGCCCCCACGAGGCCAGAAAGTCCAGACCCGTAAGTTGACCGAGGGGAATCGGAAAGACTTCCTCCCCCATATTGTTCAGCGTTTGCAGGACTTTATGGGTAGCTTGGCTGCTCACCCTGTTCACTTCGCCCATATCGTATTGAATGGCTCGCAAGGTGCCCTCACCGTCCCGGATCAGCTGGGCCATTTCTGTACTACTTAGACTCACGGCCATCATTTCCTCCACCGCCACATTAATGGCCCTTGTGGCCAGACTCATAGCACGGGTCTCGGCCCAGGTACGCAGCACAGGGGCCAGACGTCCCTCGGCAATCATCAGAGCCAAGACCAAAAAGAGCATTAGGATAAAGCAGACAAGGCCTACATAGGTACGCCATGTAAATTTTACCATGGACCATCGCCTCCCACAAGCGGCTGCAACTTTGATCGGCAACCCCAGTTGATCCAGACTATGCGGCGAAGTTATATGGTATAATAAGACCATGAAATAACCCTCGGGGGTGTCATAGTGAAAAGAAAGACCGTACTTATCTATGTGATAGTCATTCTAGGTTCTACCCTGCTGGGAGCTTCTGTAGGGGTTCTTTCCGCTTATTTGCGAAGTGCTCCCAGTCTTGACCAGGTCAATATTCATCAGAACTTCACTACTTACATTTATGACATCAACGGTCGATTAATCACGGATCTCTACAAAGAAAACCGCATCCCTGTGGACATCAATGAGCTGCCTGACCATGTCAAACATGCGGTTGTAGCCATTGAAGACGATCAGTTTTACAACCACCACGGAATCAACTTTATCGCCTTTGGCCGGGCCATTCTGGTCAACATTCGGGATTGGAGTTTTTCCCAGGGCGGCGGCACCATCACGATGCAGCTGGCCAGAAATGTGTTTTTGACGCAGAAGAAGACGATCATGCGCAAGCTCGAGGAGTTTCTCTGGGCCGTGCAGATCGAGCGGAAGTACTCCAAGGATGAGATCCTAGAAGCCTATCTCAATGAATTCTACCTTAACCATGGCGCCTATGGAATTGAGGCTGGAGCCCGTACGTTTTTCGGGAAGTCAGCGAAAGACCTCACACTAAGCGAAGCAGCCCTGATCGCCGGAGTGATCCGCTGGCCCACCCGGTATTCTCCCTTTGTCAACCCAGATATTGCAGTCGATCGGCGCAACTTTGTCTTGACCCGCATGCAGAGCGTTGGCTATCTAACTGAAGCGGAGGCAGGAGCTGCTAAAGCTGAACCCTTGGTGTTAGCGGAGCGCCAAGAGCGCGTAGTGCAGGCAAGCTATTTTGTCGACTACGTCATTTCCGAATTAGTCGAGACCTATGGCGAAGCCGCTGTATTTAGCGGCGGACTTCAAGTCTATACTACCTTAGATCTTGATATGCAAAGGATAGCAGAAAAAGCCTTGCTGGAAGGCATACCGCGCAATCCAGCGAGCGAGGGAGCCATCATCCAACCCCAGGGCGCTGTATTGGCCATGGTCCCCCAAACAGGGGAGATCCGGGTTATGGTGGGCGGCCGTGGCGGCGACAGTTTCAACCGCAGCGTGCAAGCCTTACGTTCCCCTGGATCGGCCATTAAGATCTTCGCCTACACAGCAGCCATTGACAAAGGCATTACTGTGGCCGATGTGTACATGGATGAGCCCACCGAATTCACCCTGATCACAGGCGAAGTCTGGAGTCCCCGCAACTACTACGAAACCTTTGCCGGTGAAGTGACAATCCGGGAAGCGGTGGAGGATTCGCTGAATGTCATCGCCGCCCAGGTCGTTAATGAACTTGGGCCGCAAACGGTGATTGAATACGGGAAGAAAATGGGGATCACGACCTTCGTAGAACAGGGACGGGTCAATGATCTTGGTCTGGCGCCCCTGGCTTTGGGTGGAATGAGCCGCGGAGTATCCCTCCTGGAAATGGCCACCGCCTACGCTGTCCTGGCCAACCAGGGGATCAAAACCAAGCCCTTTGCGATTCTCAAGGTGACAGACTCCAATGGGAATATCCTACAGCAAAACACTCCCCAACTGGAAGTTGTCCTCTCCGAGCAGACATCCTATGTGATGACAGATCTGTTACGGGGGGTTATCGAGAGAGGTACCGGTAAGAACGCCAATATTGGTCGTCCAGCAGCGGGCAAGACAGGCACTCACTCCGACTACCAGGACGCCTGGTTTGTGGGCTATACGCCCGATCTCGTCAGCGTGGTCTGGTTCGGTGAAGACACTCCCAAGCGCATGGTGTACCAAGGAGTGCGCTACGGTTCCTGGAATGCCGCCACGATCTGGGGGAACTTTATGCGAGAAGCCCTCAAAGACACGCCCATATCCGACTTCCCCAAGCCCAGCGGCTTGGTGGAGGGTGTGCTCATCGACACCAAGACGGGGCTCTTGGTTACCGATGACTGCAACCTGCCTCCCGAAGAGACCCGCCGGGAAATCTTCATCGCAGGTACCGAGCCTACCGAAATTTCACCCCGCTGCTCCCAGCCTTGGTGGCAGAGTATCCCCTTCTTGCAGAGATAGCGTAAAAAACAGGAAGCCCTCGGGCTTCCTATTTCTACTGTTTTGATGGTCAGGGCTAAATAGTCCCCAAACGATTGAGAGGCCAATAACGGAACAAAGCTCGTCCCACAATCCTTGACACGGGCAAAAAGCCGACGGAGCCACGACTGTCATCGCTCCTGGGCCGATTATCCCCCATCACCCACACATGACCTTGGGGCACGAGAATGGGTCCCCAGTTCATCGAAGTCTTGTTATCCACATAGGGCTCCTCAACTGCAACTCCATTGACGAAGATCACGCCACCCCTTTCCTGGACAGTATCTCCACCCACGGCAATGATCCGCTTGATGAATCGAGTACCCGGCATATTCAGTACAATAATTTCACCACGTTTAGGTTCCCTAAACCGATAGGTGAGTTTATCCACCATAAGGCGTTCTCCATGGAAAAGAGTGTTTTCCATGGAAGCTCCGTCTACCCGAAAGGATTGACCCACAAATATGATAATAAATCCAGCTAGAATCACCGCACCGCCTAGGGGGCGAATCCATTCTTTCCACAACCACGACCAGTTCATCCCTTACACCTCAATTCGCTGGAGCTTTATAGCACATGTTTCGGAAATCCTTGACCCAATCTGGGCGTTTAAGCTCAATTAGGGACGTGTATGTCCACAACTGTCACACCATGACCGCCCTCGTTGGGCGCGCCGTAACGATAGGCTTGCACATGGGGATGTGTAGCCACATAGTTCTGAATGGCTTCACCCAGAGCACCCGTGCCCTTACCATGAATGATCTGCACCCTCCCCAATGATGACAAAAACGCATCGTCCAGGTATTTGTCAACTAGGGCTAAACCCTCCTCCACGGTTTTCCCTCGCAAGTCGATCTCGTGGCGAATGCTGCTGCTCTTGGCCAAATGGCTGCGAGTGGTCCCGCCGCCTCGCCTTCTTGCATCCGCCTTCACTTCCTCAATGCGTTCCACATCTGCGAGCTTCACCGTGATCTTCATAATACCAGCTTGAATCAGGACATCCCCGGCTGACGTGGGTTTTTCCAGCACAAAACCCTGCTGCCGAAGACTCTTTATGCGCACCGCTTCGCCTGGTTTGAGATTAGCGGGGCCTTCCGGTTGCGGCTTTTCTTTGCGCAGCTTACTAAGGCTCTGGCTTTTCTGGGCAATTTGTTCCCGCATCTCCTTGACACTGGCCTCCAGCTCATCCCGTCCCATGCGGCGCACTTGCCCCAAAATGGCATTCACTTCTGTTTGCGTCTGCTCCAAGAGCAACTGCGCTTGTTCTCTGGCCTGATCCAAGAGTACAGCCCTCTTCTCTTGCAGCTCCTGAAGCCGCTGTTCATACCTTCGCTTCAATGCTTCGTGCTCGCCGCGGAGCGTTTCAGCGGCCATGCGATCTCGTTCGGCCTGGCGACGGTTGGCTTCCATTTGGCCAATCATGTCTTCCACGTGCACATGCTCCGAGGAAAGCAGAGCTTGAGCCTTTTGCACAATGTCATCACGCAAACCCAGGCGCTTGGAGATGGCAAAGGCGTTGCTCTTGCCTGGAATTCCAATGGATAGACGATAGGTTGGCCTGAGGGTCTGCAGATCAAACTCGACGCTGGCGTTTTCCACACCGTCATGGGTGTAGGCGTAACTCTTCAGATCAGAGTAGTGCGTGGTGGCGATGGTATGAATCCCAGCAGTCCGCAGATACTCCAAAATAGCCGTGGCCAAGGCGGCCCCCTCTGTGGGATCCGTCCCCGCCCCAAGCTCATCAAGGAGGACTAGGGAGTTTTGTTGAAGATCGCCTAGAATAGCCACAATGGTTGTCATATGCGAAGAGAATGTACTCAAGCTTTGTTCAATACTCTGCTCATCACCAATATCCGCATAGATGCCATCGAACACTGCCAGCTGGGACCCCTGATCGGCTGGAATGTGCAAGCCCGCCTGCGCCATCACGGAGAGAAGACCCACCGTCTTTAAAGTGACCGTCTTGCCCCCGGTATTGGGCCCCGTTATCACCAGGATATGGAATTCCTGCCCGAGCCAGACATCAATGGGTACCACATCGCCCTGGAGCAAGGGATGTCGGCCCTGCTTGATCAGAATGCGTCCTTCATCGTTCATCTCCGGTTCTATTGCATCGATGGCACGACTGTAGCGGGCCTTAGCGAAAATGCAGTCAAGTTCGGTCACAGTCTGGAGACTGTCGAGAAGCACGGAAGCGTTCTCTGAAACCAAGGCGCTTAAGCGCTTGAGGATGCGAGCTACCTCGGCTTGTTCTTCCTGCTGGGCTATATTGAGATCATTGTTGAGTTCCACAGCAAAGGACGGTTCCATAAACAAGGTAGCACCACTTCCCGACTGGTCATGGACGATTCCCTGGAACTTGCTGCGGTACTCCGCTTTCACTGGAACTACATAGCGCCCGTTGCGAACGGTAATGATGGGTTCCTGCAGTATTTTCAGCATGGCCGTGGAGTGTACCATGGAATCAAGACGATCGCGTATGCGATTGGCCAGGGTGCGCATTTTTTGGCGGATTTTGCTCAGCTCAGGCGACGCTGAGTCCCGCACGGCCCCTTCGTCATCAATGCAGCGCTCGATCTCCCGGCGCAGAGTGGGGATCGTGACCAGAGCGGCCTCAAAATCGGCTAAGACACCCTCGTGATCCCGCAGATATTTCTTCAACTGAGCAACACAATATAGAAAATCTCCAACGGGCAAAAGCTGATCGGGGTCGAGGACTCCTCCCAGCCGGGCCCGGGTAACCACCTGACTGATATCGCTGGCACCGCCAAAAGGCGCGTCGCCGTGTTTCCAGAGTAGACGCACACCCTCGCTGGTCAAGGCCAGGTCTCTTTGTACCGCCGCGAGTTGCGTCCGAGGCATCAACGCACTAATGGCCTCACGACTCAAGGAAAAACTCGTCCTACTGGCCACAAGTTCCCGAACCTTCCACCACTCTAGGAGCCTCAAGCTCTTCTCATTCATTCCCATACACCTCACAAAACGCCACGAAAATAGTGGCCCTTCGTAAATTCTCCTTGAATTGCCACCTTATCCCCCGCTAGGCCCCGTCGGTACAGGTCGACTGTGGTTCGAATCCACTCAGGGTCTTTTGTGCGTCCTTCGATCCGCAAATACCCGACTCCACTCCGCTTCACCTGCGCAAGATGGGGCAAAAGGCAGAGTTCGCGGGAGTTAAAGATGTGCATATTGCACCAACGGTCAAAATAAATGGGGAAACGATAGCCCTTTTTGTCCACAAGCTGCAAGGGAGCCATGCTCTGGCACTGATACTTGCAGCCCTGGTCCCTAAAGACGCAGTGTTTAGTGACCATAGATTCCAGGGGCCCATGGACTACCATACTTAAAGTGACCGGAGAAGCTTGACCAAGCTCTTTGATCTGCCCGAGCTTCAGCTCTAGGGAGGTCGTAATGACGCTGGCTCCTTCCTCCGCTAAAAGATCCACTGCGTGGGAGTTAAAAACATTGAAAGACCAATCTGTGTGAATGGGGCGTTTCCCACAAAGCTCCTTCGCCACTTCCCAAGTGCCGAAATTACCGACCAACACTCCGTCAAACTCGTGCCTTTCCAGCCGAAGCCGAATGGCAGGCAGAACCTTGTTTTCCGTAATTCTCTCCAGATGGGCAAAAACAGGCACGCCTCTGTCCCGACCAAGTGCACATGCATCTGTGAGCTCCGTGAACCAATCCTCTGGAACCCTGCGGTAGACCTGTCCGGAAAAGTAAATGAGGCCAGCTCCCCCATCTAAAGCCGCCCGCGTTGAGGGGAGGTCAGAGACGGTAACGGAAATCTTCGGCTCGACCGATACAGACTTGGTCCGGACCCTCGAACTTGGCTCAGCCGCCGGCAGCCTTCGTTTCCTATAGGGCGCCAGACGAGCCTCTTCCCAGAGACGAACCAGATCCCGACGCACCTGATTCAACTCCCGCAGCGGAAGATGGAGACCCTGCTCTAATTCTACCTTAAACTGGACAATATCGATAGGGTCGTTTCCTAAACGTAGTAGTTTGTCGTGCAGAATACTCTCCGTTAATCCTGGACCTTGGGACTTTTCGGCGGGCACGCTCCCTTGCACGCTGACATGAAAGCCGTCCTCATCTAGGAGGTTCAGCTCCAGGCTTCTACCCAGTCTGAGCTGGGCCCAAAGATAGGCCTTGACCCTGCGAAAAGCTCGGGCAGAGCTATAGGTCTCGCTGGCGCTTCCGATCCTCTCTTCCCTCAAGGGAGAGAGATAGGTGATCAAATCTGGCTTCGTTCCTCGCAGATACCCTGGGGTAAAGCCCCGGTTAAAAACGGTTTTCAAATCTTCTTTGCGGAATGCTCGGCCATCCAAGGCCGCTCGATATGTACGCACAACAATCCCCACATAGTCGGGGCCCTTCAAACGCCCTTCGATTTTGAGGGAGGACACGCCCGCGTTTTGCAGGAGATCTAAATGCTCAATCAAGGAGAGATCCTTTGGGGACAGCACGTACTCTCCAGGAAGGTTGAGGCCTTCGATAGTATAAGCCTGCCGGCAGGGTTGGGCGCACTGTCCTCGATTACCGCTCCGTCCACCGATCAAGCTGCTCATCAGACATTGACCCGAGTAGCACAGGCAAAGAGCGCCATGGATAAAGACTTCGAGATCGAGCGAAGTCGCTTGCTTGATCTCTTCGATGGCGGAAGCTTCTAGTTCACGGGCCAAGACAACCCTGCTCAGCCCCAATCTCTCTGCGGCTCGCAAATCCATGCTGTTGTGGATGGTCATCTGGGTACTGCCGTGCAGCTCGAGGGCTGGTAATTCGCGCCGGGCGCGGGCAATCAGCCCCAAATCTTGCACGATGACCGCATCCACTCCCCAGTGGTACAAATCGGCAAGATAGTCTAGGGCTCCATCGAGTTCATCTTGGCGCAAAAGGGTATTTACTGTTACAAAGACCCGAACCCCGCGCAGATGACAGTAATCCAAAGCCTTTTGCATCTCTGCAGGGGCAAAATTGGTCGCTGAGGCTCTGGCACTATAGGCTTTGCCCCCTAGATAGACGGCGTCCGCCCCGTTTTCTACCGCTGCGCGCAAAGCGTCATACGAACCGGCTGGTGCCAATAATTCCACAAAATTTCCTCCCTAAAACGTTTCAGCGAAATAGGCATTGATGCCGGCCATAAGTCCGAGGGCTACTTCCAGCCTATAGCTTGGCTTGGCCAAAAGATTCGCTTCTGCGGGATTGCTGAGAAAGCCTACTTCTACCAAAGCCGCTGGTATGCTTGTGTTACGAAGGACATAAAAGTTGCTCCGCTTCACGCCCAAGTCCACAGCCTTGGTCTGACCTATAACAGCGTGCTGTAGAGTCTCTGCCAAAGCCAGGTCTTGGCTCTTAAAATAATGGACGGATGTACCTCGGACACTGCTGTTATCGTGCCAATCGTTATGCAATGAGATAAAAATCTGGCCACGACTTCGATTGGCCGCGGCTACCCGGGCGGCGAGCTGTCCGTTTGGCTGCGCCGAGAACTGGGTTCCCTGGGCTGGACTTGCCTCACTCTGCCTGGTCATGATCACCTCAGCGCCGGCCCTTTCCAGCATAGCCTTGAGTTCCCAAGCAATGGCTAACACATTCTCCGCTTCGGTGGTAGGTCCAACCCCCACTGTACCCGGATCGCTTCCTCCGTGGCCGGGATCCAAAACGACAATCTTCCCCTGCAGATGCTCCTGCCCCCGCTGACTTGATCCAAACGAAGGCATGCGGGAGCCTGTTATGCCAGTAAACACCAGCATCCCCAACATCAGCAGGGTGGCCCATAGATTGGAATATAGAACAACAGACCTGCGCACCTGCTTCCCCCCTAACTTAGGTTTCTCTAGTTCTCGGAGGCAGGTGCAATCCCTTTAGGTAAGTTACGGTCTCATTACCATGGAACGTTAGGTTACCCAAAAAAACCCCGCTGTGGGCACGGGGTTCTGCTCTGGAAACAGCCACGATGGCCGACTAAACTGCTCAGGCCAGTACAGATCCACATAGTCATAGACAAAGGGCAGCAGTACCCCAATTTGCTGCACGACCACTGACTCATCGAGCATGGCGTTGACAAAGGACAAGTTGGCAGCACCCAAGAAAATCAGGAGGATCAATACCACCGCACCCACCTTGGCCACGCCAAAAGCAGCGCCTCCAATGTGATCGATTACAGAAAACGGGGTGTAGCTCAGAGCCTTGGACCAGACATAGCCAAAGAAGGCTCCCAGCAGGCTGATACCCACAATTAAAGCCACAAAGGAAATAGCCTGGGCCTGCCATACCGTGAGCTGGTATTTTTCCAGCAGGAGAGCGGCAAGACTCTGGTAACTGTGGAAGGCAATGATGATCGCAAAGACGGCCCCCATCAAGCTGAAAAGTTCGCGTACTAAACCCTTCTTGAAGCCTTTCAGCAAGCCAAGGGCCAAAAACACCAAGATGACAAGGTCTATCCATTTTCCAATCATGCCAATCCTCCAATCAATTGGCTTCTTCTACCAACGCCAGTAGACCCTCGTGTTCCTTTTTAAGCTTCTCCAACTCATTGGCGAGATTGATGGCGACCAAGATAGCCACCCTGTGGCGGGGAAGCAGAGGGTTATTCTTTTGCACTTCCTGCAAACGTCCATCAACGAGCGAGGCTAAGCTCTCGATATACTCAGCGGACGCTTGGCCCTTAATATTGTGCTCCTCACCGAGAATCTGAACTCGTACTGATCGAACTTCTTGCTCTATACTCATACCCGTCCCTCCCTCGCCTGTTCATTTCTACTCGATCCGCCTATTTCCTTCTAGCGGATTTGCGCGTCAAACTTGGCATGCAGGCCTGCCACGCAACGTTCCATAATGGGGTTGATTTCCTCATCGGTGAGGGTACGATCTCCCTGGAAACGCAGGGAGAAAGCCACACTTTTCTTGTCCTCAGGAATAGGTTTTCCCGCATAGACGTCAAACAACCGAACTTCTTGCAGTAAGTTGCCGCCAAGCTCCTGCAGATGCTCCATGAGATCACCCACCGCTTGCTCTTTGGGGATGACAACCGCCAAATCACGGTCGACTGCAGGATATTTGGGCAAATCACGAACATGCGGCTTAGCCGCAACGAGATCCAAGACCTCTTCTAAGGCGATCTCCGCGGCCAAAACCCGGCCGGGTATCTTGAAATTCCTGAGCACCGCGGGATGCAGCTCACCGTACGCCGCAACCTCGCGTCCCTGATATAGTATACGCCCTTGACGTCCAGGGTGGAAGCTAGGATTAGTCCCTCGCTCCCAGCAAAGCTCCGGTGCTGGCAAGAGGAGCTCCAAAATCCCCTTCAGATCGTAAAAGTCATAGTCGGTTTCCGGTACACTCCAATGAACTGGATACTGGCGGCCCCACAGGACCAAAGCGAGCTGCAGATCCTCGATGGGCCGTTCCTTGAGGGGAGTTGATCCCACATAATTTGCCCCTATCTCAAACAAAGCGACGCGAGTCTGTTGACGGTTGGCGTTCAGTCCCACAGCGGATAGAAGACCCGGCAGAAGACTATGACGCAAAGCGACCAAGTCTTCCGAAATGGGGTTCTGGATCGTGATCATGGGCTGATCAAATCGCAGCAGGCGTTCGTTGTTGTCACTCCGTCCGAAGCTGTAGCTCATGGCTTCCTGCAAGCCTGCGCCTACCAAAACCTGTCGGAGATGATCCGCCGCCTTGAGCCGCTTGCTCTGCCCGCCTGAGTTTGCGGTGTCCGCAGGAAGCGTAATGGGGAGATTACCCAGACCCCAGATCCGCACGATTTCCTCGACCAGATCCGCCGCAATCCCCACATCAACTCGGTGATGCGGCACGGTCACTCGCCAGTTCTTGGCATCCACATCCTCGATCCGAAACCCTAAGCGTTGGAGAATCTCACGGCTGACCGACACAGGAACCGAGACACCCAATATTCGCTCCACCTCCGCAAGGGGAAAGTCGATGACTACCTGTTCTTGATCCGTGAAGTCCAGATCGATGTGACCTCTATAGACCTTGGCATTGGCATGGCGCTGCATCAGATGGATAGCTCTAGCACTGGCAAAGAGGACTCCTCGAGAGTCGATCCCCTTTTCAAACCTGGCCGATGATTCCGAGCTAAGACCCAAAGTACGGCTGGTTCTACGAATACTAAGGGGTGCAAAGTTGGCAGCCTCCAACAGAACGGTTGTGCTTTGCGCCTTCACTTCACTATCAAGTCCGCCCATAACCCCGGCAATGCACTTGGGATTGTGGGCATCGCAGATCAAGAGCATCTCTGAAGTGAGAGCGCGCACGACCCCGTCTAGAGTCTCCATCTGCTCCCCCTCCTTGGCAGTACGGATCTCCAAACGTCCCTCTTCAAGCTGGTCAAAATCGAAGGCGTGTAGGGGCTGACCCGTTTCGAGCATCACGTAGTTGGTGATGTCCACGACATTATTGATGGGACGCATGCCCGCTCCCCTCAGCCGCAGCTGCATCCAGAGGGGCGACTCGCCCAAGACGATGCCCTCAAGTAGGGCGGCAGTGTAACGAGGGCAGCGTTCTTGATCCTGTACCGTGACACTGGTCCGATCGGAAATGGGGCGATCCAGTTCAGTGTACTCTGCCGACGGCATCTTCAAGGCACCTCCGGTGAGGGCCGCCACTTCTCTGGCGATGCCAATAACGCTCATACAATCGGGACGGTTAGCGTAGACGGACACATCAAGGATCACATCATCCAAATCTAAAGCGTCTGCTAGAGAGACCCCGGGCTTGAGGTCTGGAGGCAATACCCAAATGCCCCCATGGTCATCACTGATCCCCAGCTCCGCCTGGGAACAGATCATACCTTGGGAGGGCACTCCGCGGATTTCGGTCTCCCTGATTACCAGGCCTCCCGGCAGGTTGGCCCCCTCAAGGGCCACAGCTACGTTCTGACCAGCAGCCACGTTGGGTGCCCCGCAGACAATATTAAACTCTCCTTGGTTTCCCACATCCACGGAGCAAACTTGGAGACTATCAGCCTTTGGATGTTGGACGCATGCTCGAACCAGTCCCACGTAAACCCGGGATAATTCGGGAGCCAAGGGCGCAAGGCCCTCCACTTCCAAACCGGCCATGGTGAGACGATGGGCCAGCTCCTCAGGTTCCCACGGGATTTCCACATAATCTTGTAACCATTTATAGCTTACTAACATCAAAGTTCCCCCCTAGCTGGTAAATTGCTGCAGAAAGCGCACATCGTTTTCGAATAACAAGCGGATGTCACCAATGCCATATTTGAGCATGGCGATCCGTTCTATACCTGCTCCAAAGGCGAAACCCGTGACCTCGCGGGGGTCGTACCCCACCTTTTCCAAGACATGGGGATGGACCATACCAGAACCAAGAATTTCCAGCCAGCCTGTCTCCTTGCATACCCGGCAGCCAGCCCCTGCACAGATAATGCAAGAAACATCCACTTCAGCACTGGGCTCCGTAAACGGAAAGTAACTGGGACGCAGACGGATCTTGGTGTGAGCACCGAACATCCGCTCTGCAAAGAGCTGGAGTGTTCCCTTCAGATCTGCAAAGGTAATTCCCCGATCGACCACCAAACCCTCAATTTGATGGAACATGGGAGAATGGGAAATGTCGGAGTCAGCCCGATACACCTTGCCAGGAGCCACGATGCGGATCGGAGGTTGCCTCCTCTCCATGGTGTGGATCTGCACCGGTGAAGTCTGGCTGCGGAGCAAGAGCTGCTCTGTGATGAAGAAGGTATCCTGCATATCCCGGGCGGGATGGTCAGGGGGTATGTTTAGGGCTTCGAAGTTGTAATAGTCCAACTCCACCTCAGGTCCTTCCACGATTTCATAGCCCATCTGCATGAAGATTGTTTTGGCTTCATTGATGATTTGGGTGATGGGATGAAGGGTACCCCTTCTGATGATCCGGCCGGGCAAGGAAATGTCCAGCCCTTCCCCGAGGAGGCGCCTCTCTTCCTCCGCCTGGGCGAGTTGTGTTTCACGCTGTTCCCAGGCTGAATCAAGCTCATCCCGGACCTCATTCACCAGCTTGCCAAAGAGGGGCCGCTGCTCACTGGGCAATTGACCCATGCTACGCAAGACCAGGGTCAATTCCCCCTTTTTCCCTAGGAACTTGACCTTTGCGTCGCTCAATTGCTGGAGGGTCTCCGCCTGTGCACAGGCCTCTAGCGCACTTTTTCTAATTTCTGCCACTTTACTCTGCACGAAAATACCTCCTATCTCAATATTTGAAGCATATCTATGGATTACTCCATCTTTCTCAATATCTCATAATGTCAACATGTCACATGTGTTTCGCCGGTACTATCCTAAACTCACCCTATCATGGCTCACTG
>FZPS01000062.1_pt4587 | contig 24306 bp, 20 predicted proteins | sample 1817821 | NCBI WGS metagenome assembly FZPS01 (sample SAMEA104158645, study PRJEB21678) | metagenome | place: Germany | collected 2015-04-21 | reverse complement strand
GGTTATGAGAAGCCTGACAAATCTTCTAAATTTAGATATATTCCCGATGGTATGCTGGTACAGGTATTAGAAAAAGAAAAGGGCTTCACTAAGGTAAAAGTTGTAGGATTTGAAGGGGAATATTGGTTTTAGATAAATATATAAATACAAAAAAACCTTTAACTAATCTTAATAAAATAATAATAGTAGATCGTAAAAACCAAAATCAAGGAGTGCTTGAGTTTATAGACGGACAATGGACACTAATATCTTATGGTCTTTCTACAACGGGAGTAAAGGGTACCTATTCTTTAGAAACCCCATTGGGATATTATATGGCCATTGAAAAGAGAGATAAATTCTTATACTTTGAAGATGGAACAACAAAGATTGCTGGTTATGCACCTTATGCAATACGATTTTCAGGCGGTGGGTATATACATGGTGTTCCCGTTAACTATAAGATAAAAGATGATAATAAGATGATAGATCCGGGTATGATAGAATACCTCCATTCTATAGGAACAACTCCCCGTTCTCATATGTGTGTAAGAAATTACACCAGTCATGCAAAGTTTTTACACAGCTGGGCGGATATTGGAGAGACAGCACTCGTTGTTATAGAATAGCTTCTTCATTTGAATTTAATCAAAACTAATTGACTATTATAAATACTTGTGATAATATATGTACAAAATGTGAAATATTTGTAACATTAACGTATAAAACTAGAATATTTAACATCTATATTTGGATTATATACTATACACTGTAAATACTTTATTGTATTGGAAGTGATCAAATTGCATATTCATAGACGAAATACTATAAATGCATATATTCAAGAAAAAGGTGAAGTACGACTTAAAGAGCTTGAAGAAATGTTTCCAGAAGTATCTTCTATGACTTTAAGGCGGGATCTGATTTATCTCGAAAAAGAAGGGACTATAATACGAGTTCGAGGTGGAGCCAGGAAAATATCCCATTCATCAAATTCCATTGAGGATGTATATAGTCGACGGGCTACCACTAACATGGATGCCAAGGTAAGGATTGCAAAGAAAGCAGTTAAATATATAGAGCCGGGACGTTCGGTATTTATAGATTCAGGTACTACCATGATGTGTTTGGCAAAAATTCTGCCTGATGAGGACTTTTCCATTATGACCAGCGGTCCCAATATAGGTATGGAGATATGCAAAAACTCTAAACCTTCGGTCACTCTCATAGGAGGCCATCTAAATAGGAACAATCTATGTACATCTGGCATATATGCTCTAGAATTTCTTAAAAACATCAATATTGATATAGCTTTTCTTGCAACCTCCAGTTTCTCTATGGATAGTGGTTTTACCTGTGGTAACTTCAATGAATGTGAGTTAAAGAAAGCAGTTATAAAAAAAGCCAGGCATAAGATTCTCCTAATGGATACCAGTAAACTGGACAAAAGCCTACCATACACTTTTGCCACGCTGGAGGATATAGATATATTAATATGTGAAAAAGAATTGCCTGAAAATATTAAGAAAGCTGCGCAGGATGCGTCAGTGACTCTTATATAATAAAAAGATTATTATGGAGGGTTGAGATGAAAACAAAAGCGGTTAGACTTTATGGTGTAAAGGATCTGCGTCTTGAGGAGTTTGAGTTGCCATCAATCAAAGAGGATGAAATTCTGGCACAGGTAGTATCTGACGGTATTTGTATGTCTTCTTATAAGGCAGTTATTCAGGGACCTAATCATAAGAGAGTTCCCGAGGATATAGCTGAAAATCCTGTTATGATTGGGCACGAACTCTGTGGAGTTATTTTAGAAGTGGGCGAGAAATGGAAGGACCAGTTTAAGCCAGGTCAGAAGTTTACCATTCAACCGGCTATTAACTATAAAGGCAGTTTAGCCGCACCAGGATATTCATATCCCTATATAGGTGGTGCTGCTACCCACATTATAATTCCCAATGAAGTAATGGAAACGGGATCATTGCTTGAGTACAATGGTGATGCATATTTTTATGGGTCACTAGCAGAGCCCATGTCCTGTATTGTAGGAGCATTCCATGCTAGTTATCATACCGAACCTGGTAAGTATGAGCATAAGATGGGGATAGTTGAGGGCGGTAACATGGCCATTCTGGCCGGAGTAGGTCCTATGGGTCTGGGTGCTATAGATTATGCCATTAATTGTGATAGAAGGCCAAAACTTCTGGTAGTTACGGATATCAATGAGGAAAGACTGGAGAGGGCAAAAAGGGTTATTTCTGTGGAGCAGGCTGCAGAGAACGGTGTCGAACTACATTATGTTAATACAGCCAAGGTTGAAGATCCTGTGGCCCATTTGATGTCTCTAACCCAGGGTAAGGGATATGATGATGTGTTTGTTTACGCTCCTGTAAAGCAAGTAGTTGAGCAGGGAGATGCCATTTTAGGCAGGGATGGATGTCTTAACTTCTTTGCAGGGCCTACCGATCCCAATTTCAAGGCCAGTTTTAACTTCTACAATGTGCACTATGCTTCCACCCATGTTGTAGGAACCAGTGGAGGAAATACCGACGATTTAAAAGAGTCCCTGGATTTAATGGGTAAGGGTATTATCAATCCTGCATCCATGATCACCCATATAGGGGGTCTGAATAGCGTAGTAGACACAACTTTAAACTTGCCTAATATTCCTGGAGGCAAAAAACTAATCTACACTCATATTGATATGGAACTTACCGCTATAGATGATTTTAGGGAGAAAGGTAAGGCAGATCCCAGGTTTGCAAAGCTGGCTGAAATCGTAGAGGAGAATAATGGATTATGGTGTTCTGAGGCCGAAAAATATCTATTGGAAAATTTTAAATAATAAAGAAAGAAGAAAAAGTGGATCCACTTAACTGGATCCACTTTTTTATCGCATTTCTTGACCGCCTGTAACGTTTAGGGCCTGACCTGTCATATAGCTGGAACTATCAGAAGCCAGGAAAACCATGACATTGGCTACATCCTCATATGTGCAACCCCGTCCCAAAGGTACCTGATTTAAGTATTTCTGTCTAACCTCTTCCTTGGTTATCCCTTGATTGCGTGCATATTGCTCATAGAGACTGTTAACCCACAGAGGGGAGTCTAACAGGTTACCGGGGCATATGGCATTTACTCTTATATTATGGGGTGCTAGCTCTAAAGCAAGGCTTTGGGTAAGTCCAATTCCTCCGAACTTACTAGCTGCATAGGCGGAGTTTTTAAAGGACCCTTTCTTTCCTGATTTGCTATTAATCTGTATGATATTGCCATAACCTTGTTTTATCATTACGGGGGCTACAGCTTTGGCGCAGTTGAAATATCCTACTAAGTTTACATCTATAACCTTTTTCCATTCTGCGCTTGTGAATTCGTCTATAGCTTTGGCTATAAGAATAGCTGCATTGCTGACAAGGAGGTCAATTTTGCCGTATTTGTCCATGACTTGACCAATCATTTCCTCACATTGAGAATAATCACATACATCTACTTTTACAGCCATAGCATCTTCCAATTGACTGGCAGTCTGCTGTGCGGCATCCAGGTTGATATCAGCCACCACTACTTTTGCTCCTTCTTTGCTAAGGCGTTCACATAGCGCCTGTCCCAGGCCTTGTCCACCTCCGGTTACAATAGCCACCTTATCCTTTAATTGTTGCAAAAAAATCACCCTTTCCAATACAAATACTATGTAACAGGTAAATAACACATTCTTAACATTAATTATACATTACCTAATAACTTATTTCAATGTAGACCGGGAAAAAACCAGCAAATTAAATTGACATATACAAGACACTTTGATAAAATATACTTAATGTTTGTTATATATATAACAAATATAACATGATATATAATGTTTTAACATATTTATCACATTCTGCTTGGAACAAATACATTTCACTATAATTTTTTAATAGGAGGTACGTATGGCTACACCAGTTATTATGCCCCGACAGGGATTAAGTGTGGAAAGTTGTATTATAACAAAATGGCATAAGCAAAAAGGCGACAGGGTTGAACCTGGAGATGTTTTATTTACCTATGAGACAGACAAGGCTACTTTTGAAGAAGAGGCACAGCATTCAGGGATACTATTAGAAATCTTTTTTGAAGAGGGAGATGATGTCCCTGTTTTGACAAATGTATGCGTTATTGGCGAAGAAGGCGATGATGTATCTCAATATTCCCCTCATAAAACCGAAGATGTCAAAGATGACGAAACGGTTGAAGAACCTTTACAGTCAGGGTCTCAGGCAGAGGTAGAGGAAGAATCAGACACACCTACAATAGTCCCACAAGAACAGGATAATGAGAAAGGCATTATAAAGATATCTCCCAGAGCCAGAAATCTGGCAAAAAGGGCAGGAGTTAATATTGAGCATGCTATTCCTACGGGTCCTGAAGGACGCATAATAGAAAGGGATATTATTGATCTAATGGAAAAAGGCAAGGTATTTACTCCTGCTGCAATGGATCAATACAAGCCAGGATTTTCTGATTTGCCAGCTGTAGGAACAGGACTGGGTGGACGAGTAACTACCTATGATCTGGAGATGGCCCCTAAAGAAGAAAGGGCAACTGTTGACTCTGCTGAAGAAAAAGTGAAAGCTGACATCAGTTCAGACTTTGAGGAAGTTAAACTAACCAATATTCGCAAGGTAATAGCCAGGACAATGCATCAGTCATTGGCTAATACTGCCCAACTAACCCTTAATTCTTCCTTCGATGCTACAGATATTTTGAATTTCCGGGCTAAACTAAAAGGCAAGGGTCAAAGCCTAGGCTTGGACATAATAACCATTAATGATATTATTCTGTATGCTGTTTCCCGAACTCTTTTAAATCATAAAGAGCTGAACGCTCATTTCCTTGAGGATTCAATGCGTTTATATAATACAGTAAACCTGGGTGTTGCTGTAGATACTCCTAGAGGACTTATGGTACCTACCATAATCAATGCTGAAAAGAAATCATTACTGGAAATATCTAAAGAGGTTAAAGAGTTAGCTTCAGCCTGTCAGTCAGGCACCATTAACCCAGACTTACTTACCAATGGAACCTTTACTGTTACCAATCTGGGAGTTTTGGGCGTAGAGTCCTTTACACCAGTACTTAACCCGCCTCAAACTGGTATCTTGGGGGTTGGCAGTATTGTCCATAGGATAAGAGAAGTCCATGGAGAGATTGAAAATTATCCTGCCATGGGTCTGTCCTTAACCTTTGATCATAGAGCAATAGATGGTGCACCTGCAGCAAGATTCCTTAAGGAATTAGCTGAAAACCTTGAAAACTTCAGCCTGCTGTTAGCTAAATAGGAGGGATTTTAATGAGTTATGACTTAATCGTTATAGGTGGTGGTCCGGCAGGATATTTAGGAGCATTAAGAGCTGCCGGTGAGGGCCTTAATACTTTATTGATTGAAGGAAGAAGAGTAGGAGGAGTTTGCCTTAATGAAGGATGTATTCCTTCCAAAACCTTGCTTCATTCCGCAAAAATTTATGATTATACCAGATTTAGCGATAAATATGGCGTAACAGCCAAAGAGGTAGAATATGACCATGCAAAGGTCATAAAACGAAAGAATAAAGTGGTAAGAACCTTGGTAGCGGGTATAAATTCCCAGTTAAAAGCTGCTAAAGTTAACCTGGTAACGGGATATGGACGCATTGAAGGCAGAAATTCTCAAGGGTATGTTGTAAGAGTTGGTGATGATACCTATACTGGTAGCAGGCTCTTGATTGCTACTGGTTCTCAGCCCATTATTCCTCCTATACCTGGAGTAAAAGAGGGAATAGAAAAAGGAATTGTGCTAACAAACCGGGAGATTCTTGACCTGGAAGAGGTACCAAAATCCCTTGTTATTGTTGGCGGAGGTGTAATCGGGCTAGAAATGGCTTCCTACTATAATTCTGCAGGTAGTCAAGTTACCGTTATAGAGATGCTAGACCATATTGGGGGAGAAACAGACAGGGAAATATCCCAGATCCTCCTTAAAAATTATAAGGCCAAGGGCATAGATTTTAAACTGGAAGCCAGAGTAGTATCCATAGATGGAAATAAGGTTGTATATAAATCCCAGGGGCAGGAAACTGTCTTAGAAACCGATAAGATATTGATGAGCGTTGGAAGAAGGCCGGTTACAGAAGACTTAGGTCTAGAAACCATAGGAGTTGAGGTAGAGAATGGCAGAATAAAGACTGACGAGACTGGACTAACCAATATACCCAATGTATATGCTGCCGGAGATGTAAATGGTAAGTCACTCCTTGCTCATACTGCCTATAGAGAAGCTGAGGTATGCGTTAATAATATGGTGGGGCGCAGGGATATAATGAGATATAACGCCATTCCATCGGTAATCTATACAAATCCAGAGGTTGCTTCAGTAGGTGAAACCGAGGAAACCGCCAAGAAAAAAGGGTTGGATGTAGAAACTGTCAAACTGTCCATGCGCTATAGTGGAAGATATGTGGCAGAGAATGAAGGCGGAGATGGAATTTGTAAGTTGGTGATAGATAAAAAGTACAACAGGTTATTAGGTGTCCATATGATTGGAAACCCGGCTTCCGAAATAATTTATGGTGCTGCTCTTATGATAGAGACACAAATGCGAATCAAGGATATAAAGGAACTGGTATTTCCTCATCCCACCGTAGCGGAGATTATCCGTGAGGGTATATTTCAGTTGTAAAAGATGGAGATAGAGCTTAAGACAAGAGTTAATTAACTCAGTGAGTAATATATAACTAATAAAGGAGGACTCATCAATGCCTAAAAACCAATTTATCAATCCAAACCAGGTACGCAAGAGTGGTTGGATTAAATTTAATGATATTCCTGTAAATCAATATCAAAAGACTATTGAAGAGGAGAAAGAAAACTATTCTAAAGAGGACTTCTTAAGAATCTATCACCATATGGCCATTATTCGTGAATTTGAAACCATGATAGACCTTGTTAAAAAGACCGGGCAATATAATGGGGTTGAGTATAATCATCCTGGTCCCGCTCACCTGTCCATAGGTCAGGAGGCATCAGCTGTAGGGCAGGCATATCTATTGGATGAAGATGATTTTATATTTGGTTCACATCGAAGCCACGGAGAAGTGTTAGCCAAAGGTCTATCAGTCATCCATAAGATGGACAATGAAAGGCTGCTAAAAATCATGGAAGAGTTCTTTGATGGGACTGTCCTTAGAATAGTAGAGGAAAACAACAAAAACAGTAAAGATGTAAAGGAACTGGCCATTGATTTTCTAATATATGGAACCTTGGCCGAGATATTTGCAAGGGAGACTGGATTTAACAAGGGTCTTGGAGGTTCAATGCACGTATTCTTTACACCCTTTGGCATTTATCCTAATAACGCTATTGTTGGCGGCTCTGCAGATATTGCCATGGGATCCGCACTTTATAAAAAGGTAAACCAAAAAGATGGTATAGTTATAGCTAACATTGGTGACGCATCTATGGGCTGTGGACCAGTATGGGAGGCAATGAACATGGCAGCCATGGACCAGTTCAAGCTGCTGTGGGATGAGAGTCACAGAGGTGGATTGCCAATAATATTCAATTTCTTCAACAATCAATATGGCATGGGCGGCCAGACCAGCGGAGAAACCATGGGTTATGGCATTCTAGCCAGGGTTGGAGCAGGTATAAATTCAGAACAGATGCATGCTGAAAGAGTGGACGGCTTTAATCCTTTAGCTGTAATCGATGCTATTAGAAGAAAGAAAGAGGTTCTAGAGAACAATCAAGGTCCAGTATTACTGGATACCCTGACCTATAGATTCTCTGGGCATTCACCTTCCGATGCTTCCAGTTATCGCACAAAAGAGGAAGTAGAAGCCTGGATGGAGCATGATCCTTTAGAAGTCTTCAAGAAAGACTTAATTGAGGCTGGTGTCGCAAGTCAAGAGGAATTTGACCATATTTGGGAAAATACTAAAGACCTTATCTTTAGAAACTTTAAGATATCCATAGATGAGAACATTTCTCCTTATATGGATTTAAAGAAAAATCCCAATATAATATCAGATCTAATGTTCTCCAATGAGAGAATAGAAAAGATGGAGGACAGAGAACCCGATGTATTGATTCCTAAAGAGGAGAATCCCAGGGTTCAACAGATAAAACGAAAGGTAAGAACTGCCTACAAGGATGGAAAACCAGTTCCAAAGACCAGGGTATTGCAGTTAAGAGATGCTATTTTCGAGGCTCTATTAGATAAATTCTATACAGATCCTACCTTGGTAGCCTACGGTGAGGAAAACAGGGATTGGGGTGGAGCCTTTGCTGTATACAGAGGCTTAACCGAATCTTTACCCTATCATAGATTGTTCAATGCACCTATATCGGAGGCCGCAATTGTGGGATCAGCCGTTGGATATGGACTTTCAGGAGGTCGAGCTGTTGTAGAACTTATGTACTGTGACTTTTTAGGTCGTGCAGGTGATGAGGTTTTCAATCAGCTATCCAAGTGGCAGGCTATGAGTGCAGGAATACTGAAAATGCCTGTTGTACTAAGAGTGTCCGTAGGTTCAAAATACGGTGCCCAGCATTCCCAGGACTGGACATCCTTATGCGCCCATATACCTGGCCTAAAGGTAGTTTTTCCTGCTACACCATATGATGCTAAGGGATTGATGAATAGCGCATTGATGGGAACAGATCCTGTAGTTTTCTTTGAGAGTCAAAGGCTCTATGATATTGGTGAGATGTTTAACTCAGAAGGTGTACCAGAAGGGTATTATGAAGTGCCCATTGGCGAACCGGATATCAAGAGACAGGGTAGCGATATAACCATATTAACCATTGGCGCCACCTTATATAGAGCATTAGAAGCTGCCGATATATTAGAAAAAGAATATGGTTTAAGTGCAGAAGTTATTGATGCTAGAACCTTGGTACCCTTTAACTATGAGAAGGTATTGGAGTCTGTCAAGAAAACAGGTAGAATTCTGCTGGCCAGCGATGCATGTGAAAGGGGTTCCTATCTGAATGACGTGGCACGGAATATAAGTGAGTTGGCCTTCGACTATCTTGATGCACCGCCAGTTGTTTTAGGAGCAAAGAATTGGATTACTCCGGCTTTTGAACTGGAAGAGTATTTCTTCCCACAACCCGACTGGTTTATTGACATAATACATGAAAGAATTTTACCTTTGAAGGGCCATGTAGTTAAAAATAATTTCACCAAAAATGAACAGATCCGTTGTAACAGACTGGGAGTATAGTTATTAAAAATTTAGGGGCTGCTTAGCAGCCCCTAATTTTTTTAAAGTGATGTCTTTTTAGCGTCAGTAGCATAAAAATCCTTTTTTGAAATAAAGCTGGGTACCTTGTATATGGCAATATACAATACAGTTGCTAGCAGTGCAGCCCACATAACATCCTTTATTGAATGCTGTTTTATAAAGACTGTGGAAAGACTAATAAGTACTGCGCTTATAAAAGATAACCAGCGCCATATTTTTGATTCCTTTTTAAACTCTTCACAATTAACCAGTGCGACATGAACTGCTATTGAATTAAGCACATGGATGCTAGGTGCAACATTAGTATTGGTATCCGTACTATATATATGCTTAATCATTCTAGAGAATATGTCATCTTCTACAATAACAGGCCTTAAGTTCTGAGCATTGGGGAAAATCATATATAGTGCATAACAAATACACATTCCTCCGAATATAAACCAGCAAAGTCTATAATAATCCTTTTTTGATACCATGCCCAGGTATAAAAAGCCAATAGCCATGTAAATAAACCAATACAGGTATGGTAATACAAATATTTTAATAAAAGGTATGTAACTATCTAATGGTGAGTACATAAAATATTTAGGCCGTATTGTTCTTTCACAGTAATAAAACCAAATTTGGCAAACCCCATAAAGGGAAAGAAGGATAAAATGCCGATATCTATACCACAGGTTCATTAGTTTTTCTTTTTTTATCTCCATATTTTCACCTCTCATACACAAGTAAGTCAAAGGATACAGGTACCAATCATCAATAATTTAATAGACCTTAGCAATGGTATTACAATATATTACAAATTATATTATACAATATGTAACGCCTTACAATTCTTAAAAGTATCTTAAAGAATATATGGTACTATGCTATTAATCCTTCACTTTATCACTTGATATGGCTACTGCTTTCAAGCAGGAATGTTCACTTGTCAATAGTATGGTAGTATTACACAGAATAGATTTGTATAGTACTTAAATAAATATGGTTGTGAATAGAGTTTGGGTATGCTAGAATAAACGGGAGGATAAACTAGAAGAAAAGAATGATAAGGAGGAAAAAAATGTACATAGTATTACTGGGTGCACCTGGATCCGGTAAAGGGACTCAGGGCGGTATGATATCAGAAAAGCTATCTATTTCCCATCTATCAACGGGAGATCTTTTTAGGGACATTCTGGCCAATCCCGACCATGAATTATATAGTGAGCTTCAGGTTATTAAAGAGGGCAAACTTGTTTCAGATGAAATTGTAAATAGCGTAGTAGAGGATGGATTAAAAAAACCAGAGTACAAAAATGGAGTTATTTTCGATGGATATCCAAGAACAGTCGCTCAGGCTGAGGCTCTTGATAAGATGCTGGAGGCAATGGGTAAAAAAGTAGATGTTGTCATAGACATTCAAGTAACTCAAGAGGTATTATTAGAACGTCTGTTAGGGCGTAGAAGCTGCCCCAATTGCAAGAGTATTTTCCATGTAAATGATGGTATAGATAAATGTCCTGATTGTAACCTTGAGCTTGTACAGAGGGATGATGATAATGAGCAGACCATTATGGAGCGATTTGAAGAATATAAGACAAAAACTGCACCTCTCCATGATTATTACAAGAAGGGAAACACTAATTATATAGAGATTAATGTTTCTGACTCTGCCAGAACGGCAACTAGCGTTAATCAGGAGATAATGGATAGACTAAGTGAGCTAGGACTTGTACAAAAATGAAAATTTTCGCCATAAGCGATTTACATCTCCCTGGTGGGCAAGATAAGCCCATGGATGTGTTTGGGGACAATTGGAAGAATCATTGGGAGAAGATTAAGAAAAATTGGGTTGAACTTATAAGTCCCCAGGATATAGTTTTAATACCAGGGGATATTAGCTGGGCTATGACATTGAAAGAAGCCATGGTAGACTTAGACGATATTGCTACTTTACCTGGCAGGAAAATACTTACAAAGGGAAATCATGATTACTGGTGGTCTTCTATTACCCGGCTAAGGGAATCAGTACATCCTTCTATATATGCCATACAAAATGACAGCCTTAAATTCGATGATTTACCTGAAATAGCTTTTTGTGGCACAAGAGGGTGGGCTGTTCCGGGTATAAAGGAGTTTACTAGTCATGATCAGAAAATATTTAACCGAGAGCTCAACAGGTTAAAGATGTCCCTGGATGATGCTAAAGAATGCCAAAATATTATAGTGTTACTTCATTTTCCCCCATTTGATGATAAAGGAGAGGAAAGTGACCTTTGCCACCTTATTAGGCAGTATCCCGTTCAGCATGTAGTCTTTGGACATCTCCATGGCGATAGCTTAAAGGAAGTCATTGAAGGCGAAATTAATGGATTGACATATCATCTAGTATCATGTGATTATCTAGATTTTAGACCTAAGTTGATAGTAGAGATATGATTAAGCTTTATGACAAAATATATAGCTAAATGTTGTATATCGATAAAAAAACACGGTATTTTACCGTGTTTTTTGTGATTTTAGGACTTATTTACTATTTTTATAGGTTTTTGTTTATTTTAGCCCTAGATAAGAAGGAAATTATAATAAAGTAGAGAATAAGTAATTAAAAGTGGTTGAAAGTGGAGGCAAGTGGTGAGATAATATAGGAAAGAGGTGAGAGTGGTGTTCATTGGGGAATATCAACATATCCTTGATCCAAAAGGGCGAGTCATTATGCCGTCTAAGTTTCGTGATGGGTTAGGCGATAAATTTGTTGTGACCAAAGGCTTGGATCATTGTCTGTTTGTTTATCCCCAAAATGAATGGCAGGAGCTAGAACGCAAACTCCGCACTCTCCCCCTAACAAGCAAAGATGCAAGGGCTTTTACCAGGTTTTTCTTTGCAGGAGCCACTGAATGTGAATTGGACAAACAGGGAAGAATTTTGATACCTGCCAATCTTCGTGAATATGCCGAATTGACTAAGGAATTGGTCATAATCGGAGTAGCCAGTAGAGTTGAAATCTGGAGCAAGGAAAAATGGGATGACTACAATGATGATGCCAATCTGGATCATCAATCCATTGTAGAAAAGATGGCAGAGTTAGGAATTTAGGAGGATACAGATGGACTTTCACCACATTCCTGTGTTATTCGAGGAAACTATAGAAATGCTAAACTGCAAACCAGGGGATATTGTAGTAGATGGAACCCTTGGTGGAGGTGGGCATGCCCAAGCTATTCTAGAAAGAATTCTTCCCGGAGGCACCCTTATAGGAATAGACAGGGACCCAGATGCCCTAGAGGCTGCTACTAGGCGTTTACATAAATACCAGGATTCGCTAATAACTGTTCATGATAATTTTTCCAATATAGAGAGTATTTTGGACAAGCTGGGTATTGATGCTATTGATGGAATGTTGATGGATCTTGGAGTATCATCATACCAGTTAGATGAAGTCAGCAGAGGTTTTTCCTATCAAAGTGATGCGCCTTTGGATATGAGAATGGATCCAACTCAGGATTTTAGCGCACATGACGTAGTTAACAAATATGATGAAAGACGGCTGACTAGAATCATATCACAGTATGGCGAAGAAAGATGGGCTGCTAGAATAGCCAAGTTCATAGTAGATAATCGACCCATAAATACCACTGAAGAGTTAACGCAAGTTATCAAGGCAGCTATCCCCGCCAGTGCAAGACGTCAAGGACCCCATCCGGCCAAGAGAACCTTTCAGGCCATCAGGATAGAGGTCAACAAGGAACTTGAAATATTAGAGGCTGCTATAGAAAGCGCGGTTAATAAACTTAAACCCCAAGGAAGGCTATGCATCATTACTTTCCATTCTTTGGAAGATAGAATTGTAAAGAACACTTTCAGAAAACTGCAAAACCCTTGTACCTGTCCACCAGACTCACCAATATGCATATGCAATAGCCGACCTCTAGTCAAGATTATTACCAGAAAACCAATTATCCCTTCAGAACGTGAAGTTAGTGAAAACCCACGCTCACGAAGTGCAAAGTTAAGGGCTTGTCAAAAAGTATAAGTGTATAAGTGACTTAAACATATTAATCGAGGAGGCTGAATACAATTGTTAGTAGCACAAAGACAAGAGTATCAGGAATTATATTACCCGCCTGTAGTAGAGCAAGAGGTGTCTAGACCTAAACCTCGCTCTAAAAGTGTACCTCAAACAAAGGCAAAGCCTCGAAAGAAGTTTCTACATCTGGTTATGATAGCTATTGGATTTGGAATATGTGCTTTTACTATAGCTAGATATGCTATGATTGCTCAAAATCAGCAAGAAATTTTAGAGCTGGAAAAAGCTTTGGAACAACAACAGAGCATCCAAGAATATATGAAATTGGAATTGGCAGCTCGTGGGGATCTTAAGAGAATAGAGGAATATGCTAAGAATGAACTGGAGATGGACTATCCTGAGGATGAACAGATTCTATTTGTGGAGCTTCCCGATATAGATTCAGGTCATATGGCAGACACCTCAATACATCCAGAGCAGAAAGAGGATCTGTGGAGTAAGATTTTAAGCCTTCTGGATTAATTAACTGGATTCATGCGGAAAGGTGATAGGTATATATGTCTGTACCTAGCGTTACCAACAAAAAAAGATTGCTAGTTATGTTAATAGTTTTTACTTTGGTTTTTACAGGACTAATAGGACGTTTAGGATATATACAGTTGATATGGGGCAAAGAACTTCAACAAAAAGCTGAAGGACAGTGGACAAGAAATTTAGCTGTCTATCCTAAGAGAGGGATGATCAAAGATCGTAATGGGAATATTTTGGCACAAAGTGGCAGTTCGGAGACTATTGCGGCCAGACCTAGTCAGATAGAGGATCCCAGAGGGGTTTCCCAACTATTAGCACCTATTTTAGATCTGGATGAGGATGAACTATATAAAAAACTTTCGGACACATCCAGTTCTTTTGTATGGGTAAAACGACAGGTTTCCAAAGAAGTAGCCAACGAGGTTAGGGAGTTAAGGATAAAGGGCATCGATTTTACAGAAGAACCTAAAAGGTATTATCCCAACCGGGATTTGGCTGCTCATGTATTAGGATTTACAATGAAATATGCTGAAGGCGAGGATGGACTTAAGGGCCAGGAAGGTATTGAGCTTTATTATGATAAGTATTTAAAAGGTCTTCCGGGAAAAATTGTAATGGAAACCGATGCCAGGGGCAGAGAGATGCCCAATAATGTAGATCGATACATACCCCCCATTGACGGGTTGAATGTAGTATTAACAATTGATCAAGTGATTCAGCACTTTACCGAAAAAGCTGTAGATGATGCAATGGAGAAATATAATGCTAAAAAGATTTATGCTATTGTAATGGACCCAAATACTGGTGAGATATTAGCCATGGCCAATAGGCCCAATTTTGATCCCAATGAACCGCCCAGAGAATTGGGCTATGAAGGGATGCAGGACTATGTAAAAAACTTTTTAGCAAAGGACAGTATGGATCCAGGATCCACTTTTAAAGTAATTACAGCTGCCGCTGCTCTAGATGCAGGGGTTATGACATTAAACAGTACGTTCAATTGTCAGGGATATAGAATAATTGAAGGTAATGAGCGGATTAGATGCCACAAGGCAGGAGGCCATGGACATCAAAACTTTGCAGAGGCAATGGAACACTCCTGTAATCCAGCTTTTGTAGATATGGCATTAGCTTTAGGCAAGCATGAGTTCTATAATTACATAGAAGCCTTCGGATTCGGTCAAAAGACAGGTTTAGATATAAACGGGGAAGCCCAGGGAATCCTCATTCCCAGGGAGGCAGTTAAGAATTTGGATTTAGCAAGGATTGGATTTGGGCAATCCATTTCAGTTACTCCTCTGCAACTCATCACTGCAGTTGCTGCGGCTATAAATGGAGGAAAATATATGAGGCCTTATTTGGCCAAGGCTCTTACTGAGACCAAGATTAATCCGGAAACTGGTGAGGAGTATGAGGAAATAGTTAAAACAATCGAACCCCAGAAAATACGTCAAGTTATATCAGAAGATACTTCAAAAAAATTAGCTCAGATACTCCAAGGAGTTGTAGAGAACGGTAGTGGTTCAAATGCTTACATACCTGGGTACAGGGTAGGAGGCAAAACTGGAACTGCTCAGAAGTATGGAGAAGACGGTAAAATTATTCAAGGAAGGCATATAGCTTCTTTTGTAGGTTTTGCACCTGCTGATGATCCAAAGGTAATAGTATTATTTGCAGTTGATGAGCCTCAAGTGGCTGTAGACTTCGGTAGTGTTGTAGCTGCGCCCTATGTGCAGATGATATTGAGAGATACCTTACCTTATCTTGGCGTAGAGCCTATCTTTAATGAAGATACAACAGAACTAAACAAAAAGGTGGAAGTACCGGATGTCATAGGTAAGGAATTGGAAGAGGCTTATGCTATACTAGATGAGGCAGGACTTAATTATCTATCAGAAAGTACAGGTACAATAATTAAAGATCAGATGCCCAAACCAGGAGCCAGGGTTAAGGTAAACACGACTGTATTATTGTATGCAGAGGAACGGCCATCTCAAAAGGATTCTGAAGAACAAGAAGGGCAAGAACAAGAGTTAGAGGAAGGGAAAGTTATAGTACCAGATGTTATGAATAGGTCTATAAGAGAGGCAAACAACATTCTGGTATCTAAAGGATTGAAACTGAAAATAGAAGGATCAGGAATAGCTGTAGAGCAGGATCCGCCCGCTGATAGTGTGGTTGATTCTGGAACTGAAGTGACAGTTAAGTTTGATATACCCGATCAATAGCTTGTATTTTTTTAGTTTTAAGTTTATTATAATAAGGCTATAATAGACATTACAAAGAAATTGTGTTAATCTAACTGTTGTGCTAGTTCTTTATAATTATAATGACTATTGCTAGTTCAGTTGAAATGCTTTGGTTTAAAGCAGATTAGCGTAACCAATTATTTATCAATAGCTCATTATACTTTTTTGATGATAATTAAGAACTAGCAAAATAAACAGGCCAATTTAATAATACGGTGGATAGCAATTATAAACCTATTAATTCAACTAATTTGGAAAACAGGACGGTAATATATATGGAACTAAAAGAGCTAATAAAGGGAATTGAGTATATAAAGATTCAAGGGGTGCAGGATAGAGAGATTCAGACAATGCACTATGATTCAAGGAAAGTCACCCCTAACTCTTTGTTTTTTTGTATTAAAGGACTTACTGTTGATGGGCATGACTATGCTGACCAAGCTGTGGCCAAAGGAGCAAAAGTTTTAGTATTAGAAAGGGATGTAGAGGTAAAAGGCGAGATAACCAAGATTTTTGTTCCTAATACTAAAACTGCCATGGCATATATGGCTAGAAATTACTATGGCAATCCTACTGAAGGTATTAATTTTATTGGAGTAACTGGGACTAATGGAAAGACCACCGTTACTTACTTAGTTAAGTCCATATTAGAAAAAGCAGGACAAAAAGTAGGACTTATTGGGACCATAAGCAATATGATAGGAGATAGAAAGATACCTTCAAAATTTACCACACCTGAATCCCTAGAGCTGCAAAAACTACTGAGAGATATGGCAGATGAAGATGTAGACAGTGTGGTTATGGAGGTATCATCGCATTCTTTAGCCCTGGGAAGGGTGGAAGGCTGTGAATATGATATTGGAGTATTCACCAATCTGTCTCAAGATCATTTAGATTTTCATGCCAATATGGAAGAGTATCGGGATTCCAAGGCTAAACTATTTACTCAGAGCAAATTAGCAATTATCAATGAAGATGATCAAAATGGCAGATGGATAATGGAAAGAATACCTACACAGGTATGTACCTATGGAATATACAGAGAGGCAGATATATTTGCTCGAGAACTGGAAATAACCGATAGAGGAGTCGCTTTCAACTTACATACTCCTAAGGGAGACATTCCAATTAATTTAGGAATACCAGGTATATTTAGTATATATAATGGCTTAGCTGCAGCTAGTATATGCTATAATATGGGCATTTCCTTGGAAATTATTGCGCAGGGCCTTCAGGAAGTTAAAGGTGTAAATGGTCGCTTTGAATTGCTGGATACTGGAACAGATTATTCTGTTATATTAGATTATGCACATACTCCTGATGGGTTGGAGAATATTCTAAAGACTGCAAGGGAATTTGCCAAGGGCAGGGTTATAACCCTTTTTGGATGCGGCGGTGACAGGGATCATGGTAAAAGACCTGTTATGGGGGAGATTGCCGGGAAATATTCGGATCTGTGCATAATCACTTCCGATAATCCCCGTAGCGAAGAGCCAATGGATATAATAAGAGATATAATACCTGGTGTAGAGAAAACAGGTTGTCCTTATAATGTGATAGAAAACCGTAGAGAAGCTATTGAACATGCTCTGGCTTTGGCTCAAAAAGATGATGTAGTAATACTGGCTGGAAAGGGTCATGAGACTTATCAAATATTAAATGATAAGACTATACCCTTTGATGAAAAGGAAATAGTAGCGGAAATACTAGGAAGGGAGTACGTATAGGTGAAGTCCTTTACTATTAGACAAATTATTGAGGCAACTAAAGGGCAATTACTAACCAGCTCTTCTATGGATTTAGATGCTGAAGTCAGCGGAGTTAGCACTGATACCAGAACCATCAATAAGGGAGAGCTTTTCATTCCTCTGGTAGGAGAAATATTTGATGGCCATTATTTTTTGGATAAAGCTATAGAAAAAGGGGCATCTGCTATATTAATCCATAGAGATGATGCAGATTTTTTGCCGGAGCTTTTCCCCCAAGTAGCTGTTATAAAGGTTGCTGATACCTTAAGGGCTCTTCAGGATCTAGCGGCTTTTCAACGTAGCCGATTTAATATACCAGTAGTAGCAGTTACGGGTAGCAACGGAAAGACAACTACCAAGGATATGATTGCACTGGTATTATCCGAGAAATATAAGGTTTTAAAAACTCAAGGCAATTTAAATAATGAAATTGGCTTACCGCTTACCCTTCTAGGACTTGAAGATGATCATGAGGTTGCTGTAGTGGAGATGGGTATGAACCATCTGGGAGAGATCCATAGGCTGGCTGAAATTGCCAAGCCTAATATTGGAATAATAACAAATATAGGAGTATCTCATATTCAAAATCTTGGCACTAGAGAGAATATTTTAAAAGCAAAAATGGAAATTTTTGATTTTTTCACATCTGAAGATAATGCCATATTAAATGGTGATGATGAATATTTAAGTAAAATAACTGGAGAACTTCCTTTTCAAATAAAGTACTATGGTACTAAGGATATAGCTGGCATTAGAGCTGAAAATATAAGGCTCTTAGGTGAACAGGGAATTTCCTATGACCTAAAAATTGGTGATAAGATGTATCCTATTGAGATTTCTATACCAGGTAAGCATAATGTATATAATAGCTTGGCAGCAGCAGCAGTTGGCAATCTTATGGGAATAGGCCTGCCTGATATTGCTAAGAGCTTAAAATCCTATAGATCAGGAGATATGAGGCTTAATATATTTTCTATTGATAATAATATTAAAGTTATTGATGATGTATATAATGCTAGCCCTGACTCTATGAAGGCAGCCATAGAGATTCTCAAGGATTTAGGAGAAGGGCGTAAGATAGCTATTTTGGGAGATATGCTAGAGTTAGGGGATTATTCACAAAAAGCCCATACTGAGGTAGGAGAAACTGTGGCTCATAAAGGGATTGATATTTTAATTACTGTGGGTAAGGAAAGTAAGTTTATCGGGGCAGGGGCTAGGAATTGTGCCATGGATAATCAAAGTATCATTCATCTTGAATGTAACAAAGATGTAATAGAGTATTTGGACACTTTTATTGAGCAAGGTGATAAAATATTAGTAAAAGGTTCACGAGGGATGAAAATGGAAGAAATAGTAGACTACTTAAGAAGTTTGGGCAAGGGGCAATGAAGAGGAGGAAAAGTATCCAATGGATAGAATTATTTATACAGTAATTATATCATTTGTGCTTACATTGGCATTAGGTGTTGCTATTATCCCGATGCTGAAAAAGTTAAAAATGGGACAGAATATTCGAGATGATGGACCTAAATCTCATTATTCCAAAGCAGGAACTCCTACTATGGGAGGGATTATGTTTATCATCCCCATTGTGCTAGTTTCTTTAGGCTTATCTACCAGAAGTTATGATTATGTTTTTGCCGCTGTCTTATCTACACTTGGCTTTGGAGCTATTGGATTTATAGATGATTTTATAGGTATTTATATGAAGCGATCTCTTGGTTTAAAATCCTATCAGAAAATTTTGGGGCAGATCATAATATCTGTCTTGTTTGCCTTCTTTGCTTATCGCAATGTTGGAAGCAGTGTTTATATTCCTTTTACCAATATAGAATGGGACTTAGGTTATTTTTATATTCCCATCATGGCTTTTATAATGATAGGAACTGTAAATAGCGTTAACCTGACCGATGGATTAGATGGTCTGGCGTCAGGAGTAACTTTAATTGTATCTATGACCATTAGTATTATAGCTGCTTTTGCTGCCCATGCAGTGGAGCAGGACGGTCTTATATATTTAGCTGATAATTATAAAAATTTAGCTATATTTTCTGCAGCCATGACCGGTGGATGCCTTGGGTTTTTAAGATTCAACGCTCACCCTGCAAAAGTTTTTATGGGTGATACTGGTTCAATGGCACTGGGAGGCGGCGTGGTAGCGGTGATGGTATTACTGAAACTGCCTCTGCTTCTACCTATTGTAGGCGGGATTTATATGGCAGAATCCCTATCAGTTATTCTTCAAGTAATATCTTTTAAAAGCAGGGGCAAACGCATATTTAGAATGAGTCCCCTTCATCATCATTTTGAGCTTGGAGGCATGCCTGAGACCAGGGTAGTAGCTATGTTTATGATTGCTACTGCGCTCCTTTGTCTCATAGGCTTGTTGGCGGTATAGACAGGGGGAAAGGCTATGGACTTTAAGGATAAAGTTGTTCTAGTTGTTGGTTTAGCACGTAGTGGTTTATCTTCAGCAAAGGTATTAACAGGTTTGGGAGCTAAGGTAATAGCCAATGATATAAAGGATAAAGACCAGTTGGGAGAAGTTTACCAAGAGTTGGATTCCATAGGAGTCGAGTGGGCATTAGGGATCAGACCCGATGAATATTTAAATAGAGTTGATTTGGTAGTAATAAGTCCGGCCATAGCAATAGATTCTCCCTTTGTACAAAAGGCTATTAGCATGGGCATAGAAGTTATCAGCGAGGTAGAACTGGCTTATCGTTTGTGTAAGGCACCTATAGTGGCAATAACAGGTACCAATGGAAAGACCACCACAACTGCTTTAGTAGGGGAGATATTTAAGGCAGTACCCAAACAAACCTATGTAGTGGGTAATATTGGAATTCCCTTTGTAGGTATTGCAAATCAGACTCAAAAGTCCCATATTGTGGTTGTAGAGATTAGCAGCTTTCAACTGGAGGCCATGCCAACATTCCATCCTAGAGTAGCCGCAGTGTTAAATGTTACAGAGGATCATCTAAATAGGCATAAGACCATGGAAAATTACATTAATTTAAAGGCCAGTATTTTTAAAAACTCTACCCAATCCGATTGGGCTATATTAAATGCCGATGATCCTATAAGTGTCAGTATAGCCCAAAAAACCAAAGCGCAAGTCTTGCTATTTAGCAGGACTAAGAAACTATCAAAGGGTGCATGGGTGGAAGAGGATTGGTTGGTTCTAGATGTGGGTCAGGGAAAAGAGAGGGTATGTAAAACCCAGGATATTTTCATTCCTGGACCCCACAACCTGGAAAACGCCTTGGCCGCTTCACTGATAACCAGAGTTATGGGTGTTTCAGCAAGAACTATAGCTGATGTTTTAAAGGTTTTTCGGGGAGTGGAACATCGAATAGAGCTGGTGGAAACCATAGACGGAATAACTTTTTATAATGATTCAAAGGGCACCAATATAGACGCCACCATAAAAGCTATAGATTCTATGACCGCTCCTACTGTATTAATTGCTGGAGGATATGATAAAGGCAGCAGTTTTGAGGCTCTTATAGATGCCTGTGGGGAAATAGTTAGCCATATAGTGGTACTAGGGCAAACATCAGACAAGATAATCAAAGCTGCAAAGGACAAGGGTTTCCAAAATGTTTATAAAGTAGACAGTTTGGAGGAAGGAGTCAAAAAAGCCTTCAGTCTTGTACTACCCGGTGGAAATGTCCTACTTTCCCCTGCCTGTGCCAGCTGGGATATGTTTAAGGATTTCGAGGAAAGGGGAAGGGTATTCAAAGAGGCTGTAAAGGTTCTCAAGGAGGAGAAGAGATGAAAAAAAAGCCTATGGATTACCCTATTTTTATAACTACTATTATATTGGTATGCTTTGGAATTGTTATGGTGTTTAGTTCCAGTTTTTATATGGCACAGCATAGCGAAAAAATACAAGATAGTTATTATTTTCTAAAAACTCAATCCAGATGGGCGGTTATAGGATTAATTGCCATGATTCTTATGGCTAATTTTGACTATTGGAGGCTGAAAAAATATGCTAATCTAGCGCTTTTTGTTAGTATTGGCTTGTTGGTAGCTGTTTTGTTTTTCGGAGTTAATATTAATAATGCCAGACGCTGGTTTAATATAGCAGGGATCAGTGTGCAGCCTTCTGAGATTGCAAAATTTGGCCTGATTGTGTATCTTTCAGCTAGCATATCCAAGAATAAAGATCGTATAAAAAAACCTATTACTGGATTTGGTTACTATTTGGTTATTACAGGAATTATGTTTATACTTATATTCATGCAGCCTAATCTAAGTACTGCAAGCAGCATAGTAATACTATCCATGGTTATTTTATTTATAGGAGGAGCTAAAATTCTCCATTTTGGTGCAATAGTCTGCGCAGGGATAGCAGGAATAGTAGCACTGCTTCAAAGGGTGGATCCCAATGACTATAGAGTAAAGCGCTATTTGACCTTTTTAGACCCTTGGGCTGATCCTCTGGATGATGGTTTTCAGGTTATACAATCCCTGTATGCCTTAGGCTCTGGAGGACTATTTGGTATGGGACTGGGACAAAGCAGGCAAAAGTATCTATTTCTACCCTATGCAGAAACGGACTTTATTTTTGCGATTATAGGTGAGGAATTGGGATTTGTGGGTGCTTCCCTCGTTATAGTATTATACTTAATTCTAATCTGGAGAGGGGTAAAAATAGCCCTTACTGCTCCGGATATGTTTGGATGTTTATTGGCATCGGGTATTACTGCTGCAATTGGTATTCAAACTGTAATCAACATTGCAGTTGTGACTTCTTCCATGCCGGCAACAGGTCTGCCGCTGCCCTTTATAAGCGCAGGAGGTTCTTCTTTAGCCTTCTTTATGGCCAGCATAGGAGTTTTGCTCAATATATCAAAATATTGTGAGAGTGCCTAAAATATATAATTGTAACACCTCTTTTTTGGAGTGCATATCATGATATGGGATTAAAGTTTCTAAGAGAGGTGTATGCAATGGCAAAATATATAATCACCGGCGGCAATAGGCTGGAAGGCACTGTCAGAGTAACAGGAGCAAAAAACTCAATTCTGCCAATTCTTGCAGCTACATTGTTGACCACAAAACAGGTTGTAATCAATGAGTGTCCTGATTTGGCAGATATAGAAAAAGTTCTTGGTATTTTAAGAGCTGTTGGGTGTAAGGTTTTTAGAGATAATAGCACTCTGATTATAGATCCCTCCACCATAACTACCTGGATAATTCCAGATGAGTTTGTTAAAGAAATCCGCTCTTCCATTATTTTTCTTGGTGCCATGATTGCCAGGGCAGGAAAGGCAAAGGTTACATATCCGGGAGGATGTGAGATTGGACAGAGGCCTATTAATCTTCATCTTTATGGCCTTAGAAAGCTGGGAATAGACATAAATGATTCCCATGGCTATATTGAATGTGAAGCATCTAACATTTTAGGTGCTGATATTCATTTGGATTATCCCAGTGTTGGTGCTACAGAAAATATAATCCTCGCGGCTACTGCAGCCCATGGGTATACTATAATCCGAAATGCAGCCAAGGAACCTGAGATAAAAGACTTACAGGATTTTATAAATGCTATTGGTGGGAGAGTCAGTGGCGCTGGAACCAGCACCATAATTGTGGAGGGTAGAAGGTCTTTAAGCGGGACAGAGTACACAATTATTCCTGATCGGATAGTGGCAGGGACATATCTAACAGCTGCAGCTATAACCGGTGGGGATTTATTGGTTGAGAATGTGATATTGGACCATATCCAGCCTATTATTGCTAAGCTGAGGGAGTCAGGCGCAACTATTAAGGCTTCGGGGAGATCTGTACGTATAATAGGAAGAGATAGGCCATTGCCTATATATCGCACTACTACCTTGCCCTATCCAGGTTTTCCTACGGATATGCAAGCTCAACTCATGAGTCTTTTATCAGTTTCCAGTGGTACTAGTGTTATTGTAGAAACTATATTTGAAAATAGATTTAAACATGTTCCAGAACTAATACGTATGGGAGCCAATATTAGGATTGATGGCAAAACCGCAGTAATCCAAGGCGTAGAAAAGCTTAAAGGTGCTACAGTTTCCGCTTGGGATCTGCGAGGAGGTGCCGCACTGGTACTAGCTGGTTTGCGGGCAGAAGGCCAAACTATTGTAGAAAATATTCATCATATTGATCGTGGATATGAACACCTAGAGGGCAATTTAAGGAACGTCGGAGCCCAGATTGAGAGAATAGAGGATTAATGGATCAAAGTTATAGGGATAAAGCCGGAAAATGTATAATTCATTTTCTGGCTTGTATCCTAAGGGATGGGGTGATTGATTGAGGGACAAAAAGAAAAAAGGATATATGTTTCTAATCTTTATTCTACTTTTAGCTGTAACAGGAGTTTTCTATCTTGGGACCGAGAGTTTTCAGATTAAAAAAATTACTGTTATAGGTAATGAAATAATAGATGAAAAAGAAATTATAAAAAGATCAGGCATATCCTTCAATCAAAATATCTTTAAGCTCGATAAGGAGGTTGTAGAGGAGAGGATTGAAAG
>FZPS01000045.1_pt92 | contig 24329 bp, 24 predicted proteins | sample 1817821 | NCBI WGS metagenome assembly FZPS01 (sample SAMEA104158645, study PRJEB21678) | metagenome | place: Germany | collected 2015-04-21 | reverse complement strand
TTCTTAAATAAGGCGAAGGAAGAGCTTTACGCTTTGCTTTCAGGCGAAGAAAGGCGAATAAAGCTAAACAAGCAGCTTGAAGAATACAGAGTGCAATATTTTGAAGCGGCAAACAAGCTGTCTGAGTTTAGAAAGCAGGCCGCTGAAGTGTTTAGCCAAAGTGTTTTGAAAGAGTTAGCCGATTTAGGCTTAGAAAAAGCGAAATTCTCCGTAAAATTCGAGCCGTTGGGCGATGAAGAGCCACACCCGAACGGAATAGACAATGTTGAATTTATGCTTACAACCAATCCGGGTGAGCCTGAGAAACCGCTGTCGAAGGTTGCTTCCGGCGGCGAGGTATCGCGCATAATGCTTGCGCTAAAATCTGTGCTTACTGATTGCGAGGACATTTCATTGATGATATTCGACGAGATAGACACAGGCATCAGCGGTAATACAGCAATGGTTGTAGGCGAAAAAATGCACTCAATTTCAAGAAGCAAGCAGATTATCGCTATTACTCACCTGCCCCAGATTGCAGCATTTTCTGATTATCACTATTTGGTAACCAAGACTCAAACTGATGATGCTACAAACAGCACTATTACCCTGTTAAACGACGATGAGCATTGCAAGGAAATTGCAAGAATATTAGGCGGTACGAAAGAAACCTCTTTAATGCATGCCGCTGCTATGATAAAAGAAGCCAGAGCAAAATAGTCAATTCTTGACAATATACTATTTTATTATCATTAGCAATAGAATATTCAAGCCTGTACTATGGTAATAATAACACCATTACTTTTGTGTTATGCTGCTATTAGGGGTGTTTATGAGAAGATTCAATTGGCAAAAAAGCTCAATTATCAAAGCTATAGGAATAGTACTGTGCTTATTCATGGTGCTTTTCAACTTCTCGCCTGCTATGCAGGTGCTAAGCAGTATCCCGAATGTTGTCTATCTTGATTCTGATACGCAAAAAGCCGACTTCTTTTCCTCGCTTCCCGCCCCATTTTACTACAAGCTTAACAACGATACGCAAACGGTTTCAGGAAGCATAGACGAATCGCTGAACCGACATAGAACCACAGCAACGGTTGAGCTGTTCGGAATAATTCCTGTAAAAACAGTTTTCTTTTACACGAAAAGCAACCATTACCTAATTCCCTGCGGACAAAGTATTGGAATTGCGCTGCATTCTAAAGGAATATTAGTAGTTGGCACAAGCGATATTACAACTACCTTGAGCGACGGTACAATCAAGAGCATACCCTCTCCTGCAGCTGGTGCCGGAATAACAGCAGGCGATGTAATAATAGAAGCAAACGGTACTGAAATTTACAACACAGACAACTTGGTCAATATATGCAATGCTTCGAATGGACAAGTTACGCTAACAATACAAAGAAACAAGAGCACAGTAAAAATCAGCCTTAAAGCCGCATACGACCCGCGCGAAGAGCAATACAAGCTTGGAATGTGGGTGCGCGACAGCACAGCAGGCATAGGAACTATTTCATTTTTTGACCCAAACACCTTGAGCTACGCGGCGCTCGGACATGCCATTATGGATATTGACACGAGCACAGTTTTTGATGTAAAAAGCGGCGAGATTACCGAATGTGAGATAGTTGACATAATAAAAGGCGAAGTTGGTGAAGCCGGCGAGCTATTAGGAACCTTTGGTTCAAGCTCTACGCGCTTTGGTTCTATAAGAACTAACTGCGAGTTTGGAGTATATGGTACGCTTTACAGTGATACGGACTTCGACAGTCTCTCCGCTTACGACAAGCCCTTGCCTGTGGCTTTTCCTAATGAAGTGCGTGTAGGCAAGGCGACTATACTCACCACGCTTGACGATTCTGCAATAGGCGAATACGAATGCAAGGTTACTAAGCTGTTTTCACAAAGCAAAGCGGAATCAAAAGGTTTTGTTATTGAGATTACCGATTCGCGACTGTTGGAGAAAACAGGCGGAATTGTGCAGGGCATGAGCGGCAGCCCTATAATTCAGAACGGCAAAATTATAGGTGTGGTTACTCACGTTATGATAAATGACCCCGAGAGGGGCTACTGTATGTACGCATACTGGATGGCGGAACTGATGGGATAAAAAGGCGGCTATCGCAGCCGCCCTTTATGATACTCTGCTAACCATTTATATAATGCCGTTTTGCTCGCTGAGTAACAAGGCAGGTTATCTCGTAGTTTATTGTTCCAACGATTTGCGAAACCGCTTCAACGCTCATGCCGCCATTACCGAACAGTATAACCTCATCGCCGCGCTTCACTTCATCGTATTTAATATCTGCCATAATCATATCCATACAAACGCGGCCTATTTGATTGTAACTTTTGCCATTTATTACAACGAAAGCATTGTTACTCAACCTGCGAGGGTAGCCGTCGGCATAGCCTGCTGTTATTACTGCCGTGCGCAGTCTTTCATGACTTTCAAATGTTCTGCCATAGCTTACTGACGAGCCTTCGGGAAACTCCTTTACCTGCCCTACTCTGCTTTTCAAGGTCATAACAGGCTTCAGAATTCCGTTTTCAACAGGCAAGCTGTCGGGATACAGCCCATATAGCATAATACCTTCGCGCACCATATCAAAATGCGCACGCTTATGGTTCAATATGCTTGCGCTATTGCTTGCATGACAGTACTTAATATGTTTTCCGCGTGCTTCAACGCCGCCTCTTACGCTTTCAAAGTTAGCTATTTGCCAATTTGTGTATTCATTTTGAGATTCGGTATCAGCAACGGACATGTGAGTATACATACCCTCTACATCAAGATTGCTCATATCGAATATCCTGCATACCAAGTCTATCGCCGAAGGGATATGCTTCTCCCCCTGCGCTAATATGCCCGCTCTGCCCATGCCGGTATCTATTTTTACATGGACTTTCAAGCGCACATTCGCATTTTCTGCTGCTGAGTTCAACTCCTCTGCGTGAGAGAAATCAACAGCTGTTTGAATCAAGTCATATTCAGCGAGCAAAGGCGCGAATTCGCTGCTCGTATAGCCCAATATCAGTATTGGAAGGTGTATTCCGTTTTCGCGCAGCTCAATAGCTTCATCAATACATGCTACCGCAAAAGCAGCGGCGCCATTGTCTTGCAAGTATCTGCCGCACTCTACAGCCCCATGACCGTAAGCGTTCGCCTTAATAACACACATTACAGGGCGGTTAGACGCATTCCTTGCTACTGTGAGATTGTGTTTCAATGCAGAAAAATCAATTTCTGCCCAAGTGCGTGAATTATATTTGATTTCGTTTTTCATAGTCCTGAAAAATCGAAGGAACGGCTCAAATTTGAGCCGCTCCTGAATTTAAGCAAAAATTATTGATTGCCTATAGTCGCTACCATAACAGCCTTTATGGTGTGCATTCTGTTCTCTGCTTCGTCAAATACCTTTGAGTGCTTCGAGCGGAATACTTCGTCGGATACTTCCATTTCCTTGATACCGAACTTCTCGTAAATCTCCTTGCCGACAGTAGTTTCAAGGTCATGGAATGAGGGCAGACAATGCAAGAATACTACTTCGGGATTGCCCGTCAGCTTAATCATGTTCATATCTACCCTGTAAGGCGAAAGCAGCTTAATGCGCTCTTCAAAATGCGCTTCCTCGCCCATAGATACCCACACATCGGTGTAGATTACATCAGCGCCCTTTACATCCTTAATATCCTCTGAAAGCGTAATTGAACCGCCGGTAGTCTTTGCGAGCTCTCTCATTTCAGCAACCAGCTTCTCATCGGGGAAAAGCGACTTAGGAGCGATAGACACGAAGTCCAAACCCATTTTTGCCGAACCTATCATCAAGGAATTGCCCATGTTATTTCTTGCGTCGCCTACATATACGAGCTTAACCTTGTTCAAGGGCTTATAAACATGCTCCTCAATGGTCATGAAGTCTGCCAAAACCTGTGTGGGATGGTACAAGTCAGTCAAGCCATTCCAAACGGGAACACCTGCGTACTTGGCAAGCAGCTCAACGGTTTCCTGTGTGAAGCCGCGATACTCAATACCGTCATAGAATCTGCCAAGAACCTTCGCTGTGTCCTCAAGCGATTCCTTCTTGCCCATTTGGCTGTTTTGCAGGAATGTAACATGCGCGCCTTCATCAAAAGCGGCTACTTCGAATGCGCAGCGTGTGCGGGTCGAAGTCTTGTCAAAAAGAAGAACTATGTTCTTGCCTGCCAAAAGGTTTGAGCGAACGCCTGCGCGCTTATTGCGCTTAAGATCATGTGCTAAGTCGAGCAAGTAACGGATTTCTTCAGGTGTAAAATCCTTCAGTGTCAGAAAATGTCTGCCTTTAAGATTAACTGGCATTTTTCTCTCCTTCCTTTACGATTAACTTATTTTATATTTCCTGCCTACATATTCGCTGGTGAAGCCGCGGAGGACTGCACCATAATCCATAGTAAAACGCAGGACATCGCCAACATTGTATAATTCTGCATGAGTTAAGTCAACCAACAAATGGTCAGATGACGCGCCGATAACGCTAATATATTTTTCAGAGGAATTATTTACGAACTCCAAACCGTCAGAATTCGTGTCTTGTCTGCCTATGCCAAGTATTCCCCTGCGCATTATGCCCTTGTCCTCTATGAACACTTCCTCGCCGAAAGCATTTCTGCCGGTTGTGCCAATGGGCTTGCTGGGCTTTGTTTGAATCTCTACAAGCTCCGCCTCTAATGTAATCGCGTCGCCGTACATGCCTTCCATAACTTCACATACAGCTGTGTCTTTACCCAGTACGAAGGATTCACCCAAGCGCAGATTCGTAATGCCCTTGGGAACTCCGCCCGACTTCAAGAATTCAAGCGTTGAGGAGTTGCCGCCCGAAACAAAAGGCATTTCAATTGAGTACCTCTCACGCAGCATTTTTGCTATGCCGACAAGCACAGAAAGGTTTTTCTCGTCGGGCAGTATTCCGCCATAGCATGTTAGATTTGTGCCAATTCCGTACAGCTCTAAATTCTTGTATTTTAGGACTGCTTCCGCGGCTGCTCTGATACCTTCTTCATTTTCGAAGAATATACCCTCGCGCAAGTCGCCTAAATCTATCATTAAAACGACCTTATGCTTATTTGCTCTGCCCTCTGCCGCTTCGCCTAACTTGTTGATTGTTGCAATTTCGCTTTGAAGCGATATATCAGAAAATTCCAACACCTCGTTGATTTCACTCAATGCGGAAATCCTAAGCAATAACTTGGGCTTAGCTGTTTTTACGCGTCTAAGATTGATTAAGCGCGAATCTGCTATAATATCGGCTTTTGAATTATTGATAAGCTCGACTATTTTTTCATCTGCGCAAAAAACCTTGGTAACAATGGCGCAAGTCAAGCCTTTTGAATGGCAAAGGCTTATGAGATAATTCAGGTTGTTCTCAAGCTTAGGCAAATCAATAACTAATCTTGGGTACATACACTCCTCCGTACAGTTTTATTGCTCGCATTACAGCTTCTTGAGCTTTGCGCCTTCCTTAGAATCCTCAACCGCATAGCCCATATCCTTCAAAGCGTCGCGCAGCCTATCTGCTTCAGCCCAGTTTTTATTGGCGCGCGCCTCGTTTCTCAAAGCTAACAGCTCAAGCGCTTCCTTAGGAATTTCAGCTTCCTTTTCCTTTTGAAGAATACCCAATATATATGTAAATGTATTGAACAGATTCAAAGCAGCATCAATGGCTTGCTTGCTTCTTGGAGCATTTACGAATGAGTTGCATGCCCTAACAAAATCGAACAATACGCCAATAGCGTCGGCAGTATTCAAGTCATCGCTCATTGCCGCTTCGAATGAGGTCTTAAACTCGTTTAGCTGTTCTATGAATTCGGGTTCGCCCTCAGTCGGCTGTTCTGCGATTTTTGCTTCAAGCAGCCTTTCCTTTGCTGTGCGCAAACGCTGAATAGCAGGCTCTGTCTGCTCTAACAGCTCCTTTGTGAAATTCATAGGTGAACGATAATGCGACGAAAGCATGAACAAGCGCACAACATCAGGCTCAAACACGCTTAGTATATCGCGTACAGTGAAGAAGTTGCCCTTGCTCTTGCTCATTTTCTGATTGTTGATGTTGATATGCCCATTGTGCATCCAATATTTTGCAAAGCACTTGCCTGTCGCGGCTTCGCTTTGTGCGATTTCGTTCTCATGGTGCGGGAAAACCAAGTCCACTCCGCCTGCGTGAATATCAAAGCCTTCGCCCAGTATGTTCAAGCTCATTGCAGAGCACTCAATATGCCAGCCGGGTCGGCCCTTGCCCCAAGGCGAATCCCAAGAAGGCTCGCCGGGCTTTGCGCTTTTCCACAACGCAAAATCCAACGGGTCTTTCTTCTGCTCAGTCGGGTCAATTCTTGCGCCGCTCTCTAAATCGTCAAGCGATTGACCCGAAAGCTTGCCGTACTCTGAAAAGCTGCGAACACTGAAATACACATCGCCGTTTTCAGCGACATATGCGTGCTGCTTATCTATGAGAGTTTGCACAAGCTCGATAATATGGTTTATATGCTCGGTCGCACGCGGGCTGTTGGTCGGGTGCTTGACCGACAACGCATCAGCGTCAATATAATATTCATCGATATACCTGTTTGCTATAGCATAGTAAGGTAGGTTCTCATCATTTGCGCGGTTTATTACCTTATCGTCAATATCGGTGAAGTTTTGAATATAGTTGACCTTGTAGCCCATATGCTCTAAATATTTTCGGAAGGTATCAAACACAATCAAAGGCCTTGCGTTGCCGATATGAATAAAGCCGTAAACCGTAGGCCCGCAAACATACATACTAACTTCATTTTCCTTGCGCGGTACGAATTTTTCTTTTTTGCGTGTCAATGTGTTGTATATAAGCATTTTTTCCTCCAAAGGTTAATAATTCTTGTTGTTTAATAATCTCACCAACTATGCTATAATAACACATGGGATGGTAACTATCAACCATTTAATAAGCTAAGGGTGGGTAGCGAAGCATGAAAAAAACCAAATCACTTAACGAAGAGCTTATAAAGCTTATGAGCGAGCTTGGTATCGCGAGCATACATAGATGCACCGAAGATGAGGAGCAGGCAATATCTGATGTTCAAGCGCAGGGTCAGCCTATCCCCGGCGGAATATTTGCGAAGAAAGACGGCAAGTATTTCAAATGCACATATAACGAGGTCTCAGACGAGGACATAGACAAGCTATTAAGGTATAGAACAATCAGCTACTTAAGAATTATCCGAACCGCAGTATTGGGCTTCGGAACCATAATAAGCGCTTTGCTTGTTTATATTGCTATACTTTTGACATCGGGCATATAGTATGAAGGTTATTGATTCTTCCGAAAGCGCGAAGGTAAAGTGGCTTAAGGTCGATAATGCGGGAAAAATTTACCCTGCTGCCCGCAGGAGCGATTGGACTGCTTTATTTCGCGTATCTGCAACGCTGAATGAAAAAATTTACCCTGAAATATTAGACCAAGCGCAGCGAATCACACTGAAGCGCTTCCCTCAGTTTGCTCTGAAGCTTAAATCAGGGTTGTTTTGGCCTTACTTAGAAATTATACACGACAGCCCCGAGCTGCAAGAGGATGTAGCTAACCCCTGCGTTCGTATGGATTTATCCGAAAACAAGGGCTTTATGCTGCGCGTTAGGTACTACAATAAAACTATCGCGCTTGAGGTATTTCATGTGCTGTCCGACGGCACAGGCGGTATGAGCTTTTTGCTTACAATGGTAGCGGAATACCTTAGGCTCAAATACGGAGCTGATATTCCAAGAAATAAAGAAATTTTAGACTGTACCGAGGAGCCAAAGCAAACCGAAATTGAAGACGCTTTTGTGAGATTTGCTGGTCCTGTTACGCGTTCAAGAAAAGAGCCGGACTCATACTATATAAAAGGCACACGCGAGCCAATGGACAGGATACATGTTACATCAGGCGTTGTTCCGGTAAACGAAATACTGTCGCGTGCAAAAGAAAAGCAGGTATCACTAACCGAATACTTAGTCGCAGTTATGATTATGGCTGTAAACAAGATACAGCTTGACAGCTTCAAAGGAAAGAGCTTCGAAAAAGTTCGCAAAAAGCTAAAACCGGTAAAGGTATCTGTGCCTGTAAACCTGCGCAAGTTCTATCCTACAAACACAAAGAGGAATTTCGCAAGCTATGTAAATGTCGGCATTGACCCGCGTTTAGGCGTTTATACATTCAACGAGGTGTTAAAAGCCGTGCATCACCAAATGGGGCTTGAAGTAAACGAGAAGAGCTTGAACGCAAAATTTTCAACCAATGTGCTTGCCGAGAAGAACAATCTGCTGTCAATCACTCCACTGTTTATTAAGAATATCGCACTGCGCATTGTATTCAATATGGTTGGCGACAGAAAAACCTCAACAGTGATTTCTAACTTGGGGAATATAGTACTGCCTGATGAAATGCAAAAGTATGTTGATAGAATCGACTTTTTAGTAGGGCCTTTATCAAGGAACAGAATAACCTGCGCAGTGGCTTCCTATAAAGGCAATTTAGTAATAAACTTCATAAGAACTATAAAGGAAAGTATGCTTGAAAGAGAGTTTTTCACCTTTTTAGTTAAGCAGGGTGTTCATGTGAAGATTTCAAGCAACTCCGGATATTAGGAGGTACTATGTCATATTGTGTTAATTGCGGCGTCGAGCTTGCTGAAACCGAAAAAAAATGTCCGCTTTGCGATACAGAAGTGATAAATCCGCACTCACCTTGGAAGGAGCCGGAGGACCCGCCCTTCCCTACTAACTATGAGGTCGCGAAGCCGGTTAACAGAGGCAAGGTTGCAACATTCATTGCAATACTGCTTCTAATACCTATTTTTGTTACTATGCTTAGCAACCTTATAGCTAATGGTAAAATAAGCTGGTCTTTATATGTAGTGGGTGCGCTTACATTAGTGTTTGTTGCGTTTCTATTTCCCATGTACTTCCGCAAGTTTCATACTGCATTGTTTATTTTTATAGACTACTTGGCTTTGTTCGGTTACTTAGCCTTGATTCAATTCTTGGCCGGCGGAAGGTGGCTAATCACAATCGGATTGCCGCTTTGCATTGCTTCGTGCGGCTTCACTTGGCTGTTTTTTGCGCTATTTCGGCATCCAAAGCGCACAACTATATTGGTTAGAATAGCTATACTGCTGTTCTCATTAGGCGTATATTCAATGGTAATTGAGCTGACGCTTTGCGAGCATTTCGGCACTCCGTTTATGCTGCAATGGTCGTATTATGTGTTGATTCCCTGCGCGACATTGTCATTAGCGCTATTGTATTTAGACTCAAGAAAAGATGTTAAGGAGGCGCTGCGCAAGCGTACATTCTTAAAATGAGTAAGTATAAGCTATTAGCATTGGATTTAGACGCGACGCTGTTAGACAGTCAAGGGCGAATTTCCGAACGCAACATAAGAGCTATTAAAAAAGCAAAAGGCAATGGCGTTCATGTAGCAGTATTTACGGGCAGGTCGCCATTAGGAGCTTCTATAGTTTGGGAAAACGGCTTGTTCTACGATGTAGCAGCCTGCTTCGGCGGAGCTGTTATCAAGAATATGCGCACAAATGAGGTGCTGCACTCAAACTACTTGAAGCATGATTTAGTAAGAAAATCGCTTGACTACGCCACGAAATGCTCGCTTGTATCTCAAATATATGTTGACGACTATGTGGTTTCGGAGTGTGAAAACCCCTACACGCAAAGATATATCGAGTACTTGAAGCTGAAATGCATCTACGATAATGAAATCCGTAATAAGAAATGGACAAATGTGCCTAAGGTGCTGTACTTTGCTGATTCAAACGAGCTTATGGCACATTTAGAAGCCACCCGCAATGAATTCAAAGACTGTATGGAGGTTACTGCTTCTTCAAAGTACTTCATAGAGCTAAGCGATTTGAATTCAACAAAGGGCAAGGCGCTCGAATGGTTTTGCAAGCACTTAGATATTTCACCTTCTGAAACAATTGCCGTTGGGGACAGTCTGCTTGATTTGTCAATGATAAAAGCAGCCGATATAGGCATTGCTGTCAAAAACGCGCATCCTGACCTGCTGAATGAGGCAGATTATGTTTCACCAAGCTGCGATGAACACGCTATAGAATGGGTAGTTCAAAATTTTATCTAAAATATATTATCCATTTTTGTTTTTTGTTTGCTATAAAGGAACGCTTGGGTTATAATGTATAGCTGTGTAGAATTACGCAAAAAAGCGATTGCTCACACCTAAATAAATTTGGAGGTACACTGTATGAAGTATGTTTACATGTTTTCTGAAGGTAATGCAAACATGCGCGAGCTACTTGGCGGCAAAGGCGCAAACCTTGCAGAAATGACAAATTTGGGACTGCCTGTTCCATTCGGTTTTACTGTTACTACCGAAGCCTGCACCCGTTATTATGATGACGGTAAAATGATTGCAAAAGAAATAATTGACGAGATTTTTGACTCTCTTAAGAAATTAGAGAAGAAAGCAGGCAAGCAATTCGGAAATCCACAAAATCCCCTCTTGGTATCTGTTCGCTCCGGTGCAAGAGCTTCAATGCCCGGCATGATGGATACAATACTCAACCTTGGCTTGAACGACGAAACAGTTGAAGGCATGGCAAAGCTCACAAACAACGAAAGATTCGCATATGACAGCTACAGAAGATTCATTCAGATGTTCTCTGATGTAGTTATGGAAATCGAAAAGAAAAAGTTCGATGAAATACTTGACTCAACCAAGAAGCGCTATAATTGCGAAAAGGATACCGACTTAACCGCCGATAATCTCAAAGAGATAGTAAAGCAATATAAGGAATTGTTCAAGAAGGAAAAGGGCTTCGACTTCCCGCAAGAGCCCAAAGAGCAGCTGCTTGAGGCAGTAAAAGCTGTTTTCAGAAGCTGGGACAACCCCCGTGCTATTATCTATCGTCGTGAAAACGACATACCTTATTCTTGGGGTACTGCTGTTAATGTGCAAGAGATGGTATTCGGCAACATGGGCGACGACAGCGGCACAGGCGTTGCATTCTCACGCAACCCCTCAACAGGCGAAAAGAAGATTTACGGCGAATTCTTAATGAACGCACAGGGCGAAGATGTTGTTGCCGGTATCCGCACACCTCAGCACATTTCACAATTAGAGCAAACACAGCCCGAAGTATATAAACAGTTCTTAGAAATCTGCGAAAAGCTCGAGCGCCATTACAGAGATATGCAGGACATGGAGTTCACAATTGAGCGTGGCAAGCTGTATATCCTGCAGACACGCAACGGCAAGCGCACCGCTTCAGCAGCATTGAAGATCGCTTGCGATTTGATGGACGAGGGCATGCTTTCACCCGAAGAAGCTCTGTTGAAGATTGAACCCAGAACCTTGGATACACTCCTGCACAACTGCTTTGACCCCAAGGCATTGGCAAATGCTAAGCCCATAGCGCAGGGCCTTGCAGCATCACCGGGCGCAGCGTCGGGTAAGGTTTACTTCTCGGCTGAGGACGCTCACGAAGCAGCAGCGCGCGGCGAAAAGGTTATATTGGCGCGTTTGGAAACATCGCCTGAGGATATTGAAGGCATGATTGCTTCCGAAGGTATTTTGACAGCACGCGGCGGTATGACTTCACACGCAGCAGTTGTTGCACGCGGTATGGGCAAGTGCTGTGTAGCAGGCTGTTCACAGGTTAGAATAGACGACGAAAAGAAAACAATAACACTTGTTACAGGCGAGGTATTCCACGAAGGCGACTGGATTTCGTTAGACGGCTCAACAGGTAAGGTATATGAAGGCGCACTGCCCACCATACCGCCTATCCTTTCAGACGAATTCCACAGAATAATGAAGCTGGCTGACCAGTTCCGCACGCTTAAGGTAAGAACCAACGCGGATTCACCAAGAGATTCAAAGGTTGCAATAGAATTCGGTGCAGAAGGCATCGGTCTTTGCCGCACTGAGCATATGTTCTTTGAGGAGGACAGAATACCTGCTGTTCGCGAAATGATAGTAAGCAAAACCGAAGAAAATCGCAGAAAGGCGTTGGCTGAGCTGCTTCCCATGCAGAGAAGCGACTTCGAAGGCATCTATAAGGTTATGGGCGAATTCCCTGTTACAATCCGCTTGTTAGACCCGCCATTACATGAGTTCCTGCCCTCTGAGGACGACGATATAGAAGCCTTAGCAAAGACAATGGGCATTACCTTCGAGGAATTGAAGGAAACCGTTGAGAGCTTGCATGAGTTCAACCCGATGATGGGTCATCGCGGCTGCCGTTTGGGCGTTACATATCCCGAAATCGTTGAAATGCAGACCCGCGCAATAATGGAAGCTGCAATCAATGTGTATAAGGAAACCGGCAAGACTGTAACTCCCGAAATAATGGTTCCCTTAGTATGCGAAGCGAAAGAGCTCGAATACATAAAGAATGTAATCGATGAAACTGCTAAGAAGGTTATGCAGGAGAAGAATACAGAAATCAATTACCTTGTTGGTACTATGATTGAAATTCCGCGTGCTTGCTTAACAGCAGATGACATCGCAAAGAAGGCTGAGTTCTTCTCATTCGGCACAAACGACCTGTCACAGATGACATTCGGCTTCAGCCGCGACGACGCAACTAAGTTCTTGGGCGAATACTACGCTAAGAAGATATTCGAAAGCGACCCGTTCGCAAGGTTAGACCAAACCGGCGTTGGCAAGCTCATGAAGCTGGCTGTTGAGCTCGGCAAGCAGACACGCCCGAACATCAAGCTGGGTATCTGCGGTGAGCATGGCGGCGACCCGTCATCAATCGAGTTCTGCCACAAGATTGGGCTGAACTATGTATCCTGCTCACCCTATCGTGTGCCAATCGCACGCTTGGCTGCAGCACAATCAGCAATTAGAAACAAGAAGTAATCCACTCTTGTGATACTAAAACGAAACCCACTGCAAATGCGGTGGGTTTTTGCTTTATCGAATTTCCCATAACGGACAATAGCCACTACGCAAATAACACACAATAATTCTTGAATGGTAAATCTGCCATATTACAGTAATATTACCTCATAAGCAAAAGCAGGAAAGAGATTTAATATAATATATCCGAATCTGTTGTCGATTTTTTTCTTTAACTTTTTTTGCAAATATGTTATGATACAAGTTGACTCTAATTTGTTGTAGAAAGCAGGTGTATGTATTGAAATCATTCAGAGGTGGTATTCACCCTATCAAGCATGGAGGAAAACGCGCAACACGCAATGAACCCATACGAGAATTTGAACCGGGTACTGTAATTATACCAATGCAAATGCACATGGGTCCGCCTTGCACACCTTGTGTAGAAAAAGGACAACGCGTTCTCAAAGGGCAGCTCATAGGAGAACCGCAAGGCTTTTTGGGAGTACCTATACACGCGAGCGTTTCTGGTACAGTATTGTGTGTTGAAAAGCATCAATTCGCTGATTCACAACCCGTACTTTGTGTTGAAATACAAAACGACTATGCTAACGAATGGGTAAGCGATTTGCATGGTTTAACCGAAGAAGAAATCGAAAATACTGAGAAATTCGTAGAAGCTGTTAAGAATGCTGGTATTGTCGGCATGGGAGGCGCTGCATTTCCTACTCATGTTAAACTGACTGTTCCAAATGGTAAGAACTGCGATACTATACTTATAAACGGTGTTGAGTGCGAAACTCATATTACTTGCGACCATAGAATAATGCTTGAACAGCCCGAATTAGTTGTTGATGGCTTGCACTTGACAATGCGTGCGCTGAAAGTAAGCAAAGGAATTATTTGCATTGAGGACAATAAGCCCGAAGCGATTCAAGCAATAAAAGAAGTTGTAAAAAACTATGAAAATATAAGCGTATTAGTGCTAAAGACGAAGTATCCGCAAGGAAGCGAAAAACAGCTCATACAAGTAGCGACCGGCAGAGAGGTTCCAAGCTGCGGATTGCCTATTGATGTTGGAGTTATCGTAATAAATGCTTCCACGAGCAAGGCTATTTCAGACGCTATTCGTAAGGGCTTGCCTCTAATCTCAAGAGTAACCACTGTAACTGGCAAGGTAAATCGTCCGTCCAACCTGTTAGTACCAGTCGGCTCAATATTTTACGATTTAATAGGTGCATGCGACGGATATTCGGAAGAACCGAAGAAAATTCTATTAGGCGGCTGCATGACTTCTCCTTGCGCACCTACAGAAGATATAGTCGTTTGCAAAGCAACCGGAGGAATTGTAGTGCTGGGCAAGCATGAAGCAAAGTTTGCTGAGGAATCCGCCTGCATACGCTGCGCGCGCTGCGTTTATGTTTGTCCTGCGGGCTTACTGCCACACGCGCTTAAATTTGATTGCGATAAAAACGACATGAAGGCAGCAATATCGCGCAACATAAAGGATTGCATACTATGTGGGTGCTGTTCTTATGTATGCCCCGCGTCGCGATACCTTACACCCTCATTTAAGGTTATGAAAGAAAAGATTGCACAAGCTGAAAGGAGGGCAAAGCAATGAGTTTAATCGTTTCACCTGCCCCGCATTTACATTCTAAAGATACTACTACCTCAATAATGCGCGATGTGATCATCGCACTTCTTCCTACAACATTTGCCGGTCTATATTTCTTTGGCTACCGTGCCGGAATATTAGTAGCCGTTTCGATTGTATCCGCTGTATTAGCTGAATTTATATGGCAGAAGTTAGCAAAGAAGCCTGTAACAATTAGGGATTTATCCGCTGTTGTTACCGGACTTTTGTTAGCACTTAACCTGCCCTCTACAGCGCCTTGGTGGTCAGCTTGCTTGGGCAGCGTAATAGCAATAATACTTATAAAGCAACTCTTTGGCGGCTTAGGCGGCAACTTCTTAAACCCTGCATTAGCCGCACGCGCAATACTGGTTACAAGCTTCGGGCCATTAGTTTCAACATTTGTGAACACTAATACGACTTCTTCGCTTGGCTTTATGAGCGTTGACGCAGCGACTGCCGCTACTCCGCTCACTAACCCTGAGAATTATTCTACTATGCAGCTTCTGTTGGGCAATATCCCCGGCTGTATCGGCGAAGTATCAAAGGTCGCTATTATATTGGGCTTTATTTATCTGCTTATAAGGCGCGTTATCACCCCAGGCATACCAACTATATTTGTAGGTACTGCCCTACTTTGCGGCTGGATGTTCAATGGGTTCAGTATTAACCCTGCGCAATATGTGCTCTCAGGCGGTTTATTGTTAGGCGCAGTGTTCATGGCAACCGATTACACAACAAACCCGATGACATTCCGAGGAGAAGTCCTATTCGCAATAGGCTGCGGCTTAATAGTCGCTGTAATGAGAAAATTTTCAAGCTATCCCGAGGGCGTTACATATGCGATTCTGATTATGAACATAGCCACACCCTTGATTGATAAATTCATCAAACCGAGAGTTTATGGAGGTAAAGCAAATGCGTGATAATACAATTACTTTGGTATTAAAGCTATTTATTATAGCCGCTGTAGCAGGTCTTTTGTTAGGCGTTGTGCACGACATTACGCTTGCCCCCATAAACGAACACGCAAGAAAGGCGTCAAATGAAGCGCGTAAAGCTGTTTTTGAGAATGCTGACGACTTCATACAGCTTAACAAGGCTTCCGATACCGAAGCTGAAAAAGTCGTTGTATCGGGTATAGAATTCGGGAGCATTGACGACAGCTTAGACAATGTTTTCATAGCAGTATTAGGTAATGAAATAGTCGGCGTTACCGGGCAGATAACTGTAAAGGGCTATGCTGGCGAAATTGAGTTGACTGTCGGCATGGATTTAGACGGTAAAATCACAGGCTTGTCCGTAGGCGGTGCGAACTTCAAGGAAACAGAAGGCTACGGCTCAAAAGCGAAAGACCCTGAATTCACTGAACAGTTCATAGGCAAGACCTACAAGCTGATTCTCAAAAAAGCAAACGAACCTGCAACAGACGAGAACAATGTTGATGCTATCACCGGTGCTACAGGCACCTCAAGAACCGTGGTTGACGGAGTAAATGCACTTTGCGAGCATTTGTTGGCGCAAATTGATTATATAAATGAGCAAAGGGGGAATTGATTTGAAAAGGCTATTAAATACATTCTTCAACGGAATACTTAATGAAAACCCCGCATTCCGCTTGGTATTAGGCTTATGCCCTACAATAGCTATTACCACATCGCTTCAGAACAGCTTAGGAATGGGGCTTGCTACTACATTAGTGCTTATAGGCTCAAACCTTGTTATATCACTTTTGAAGGACTTCATACCTGATAAGATCAGAATTCCTGCGTTTGTAGTCGTTATATGCACATTCGTTACAATGATTGAGCTGCTTATGAAAGCATACCTGCCCGAGCTTAATAAGAGCTTAGGAATTTTCATTCCGCTAATCGTTGTAAACTGCATTATATTAGCTCGCGCAGAGGCTTTCGCAAGCAAAAACCCCCTGCTCCCTTCTATTGTTGACGGTTTAGGAATGGGCATTGGATTCACATTGGCGCTTGCAATAATAGGCTCTATTCGCGAAATCATAGGTAACGGCACAATACTAGGAATAAGTATTTTGCCCGCATCATTTACGCCTATGTCCGTTTTCGCGCTTGCTCCCGGCGGATTTATTACTTTGGGCTTAACATTAGGCATATTGAATGCAATCACCAACAAAATCGCAAAGAAGAGGGAGGCAAGCTGTAAATGAACATATCAGTTAACATATTCACATTGTTTATAACCTGTGTGCTTACGAACAATGTTATATTCTCAAGATTTTTAGGTAACTGCCCCTTCTTGGGAGTTTCGGGCAAGGTCGAAACGGCTTTCGGAATGGGTATGGCTGTTACATTCGTTATGGCTATATCATCGCTGTGCACTTGGCTTGTTTACGCATTTCTCCTCGTTCCATTAGGTTTGCAGTACTTAAACACCATTGCGTTCATACTCATAATTGCCGCTCTCGTTCAAGTGGTTGAGATGTTTATTAAAAAGTCAAGTCCCACACTATATAAAAGCCTTGGTATCTACCTGCCCCTGATAACTACAAACTGCGCGGTATTAGGTATTGCAATATTAAACATAAACTCAAATTACAATCTCTTAACCTCAGTTCTTAATGGTACATTCAGCGCGCTTGGGTTTATGCTTGCAATCGTGCTTATGGCAGGAGTCCGCGAACGCCTTGAGCACTCGGATATCCCAAAATGTATGCGTGGTTTCTCAAGCTCTTTGGTTATTGCGGGGCTTATGGCATTGGCATTTATGGGATTCTCAGGCATAGCCCAGTAACAGGAGGTAATTATGAATTGGACTGATATACTGCTTGCAGCAGGCATATTAAGCGGAATAGGCATAGTATTCGGCGTGGTATTAGGAATAAGCGCAAAGAAATTTTATGTAGAAGAAGACCCGCGAGTTGAAGAGCTGCGTTCTTGTCTTGGCGGCGCAAACTGCGGCGCGTGCGGATTTGCAGGCTGCGACGCTTTTGCAAAGGCATTGATAGAAGGGCAGGCTTGCCCAGAGGATTGTACCGCTGCAAGTGCTGATAACTTAGAAAAGATGGGGCAGATAATGCAGGTTGAGGTTTCAGAGCGTGAACCCAGAGTAGCAAGAGTGCTGTGTCAAGGCGCTTTCTCTGTATCTAAAAAGAGATACGACTATGAGGGCTATTCAAGCTGCCGCGCTGTTGCTCAAATGGCCGGCGGCAACAAGCAGTGCCATTACGCTTGCATTGGTTTGGGCGACTGCGCAAAGAAATGCGCTTTTGACGCTATAGATATTGTAGATGGAGTTGCAATAATAAATGCTGATAAATGCACAGCTTGCGGCGAATGTGTGCTCGAATGTCCGCGCCATGTTATTGAGCTTATTCCTAAGGAGTGCAATGTTACAGTTAGATGTAGCAATCACGAAAGAGCAAAAATCGCAAAGGACGCTTGTATGCGCGCTTGCATAGCGTGCGGACGCTGCGCAAAGGCTTGCCCGCAGGAAGCTATAACTATTGAAAACTACTTAGCGCATATTGACCCGCATAAATGCAATAATTGCGGAGAATGTGTTCCTGTTTGCCCAAGCAACTGTATTGTAGTGCAAACATATAAATGTGATAAGTAATCAAACCCATTATTAAAAAGCCTTATCATTATGATAGGGCTTTTATTTTCTCAAACTTCTATTCAGATAATATTCAGAATAATTCAACAAGCAATTATACAGTTCTCTGCGAACCTTTTGCGGTAATATAAGCTTACTTAGCTCGTCAAAATCAAGCAACAGCATACGGCGCATGGCTTCCAAGCTAAGCGCAGACAGGTTTATAATCTTACTCTGCGCCGGGCACTCAAAGCATATGGCACCGCCCTGCTCACAATCGAACCTTGCGCTGCTCAACATCTTAATATCAGCGCCACAGCTTGCACATTCGGTTATAGAAGGACAATAGCCTATCAGACACATTAAATGCAGAAAAAAGTAGATAAGCAAATCATCTTGATGCAGGTCGGAATACGCAAGGTAGGTCAAGCAATGCTGCAAAAGCAAATATACATCTGGGTTATCTTCGCTTTCACTCATAGCTGTATTTATTGATGATACCATCATACAGCCCGTAGTGTACCTTGCGTAATCACGCGTTATGGGTCTATATGTTTCAATAACTGTGCATGAGCTTACTGTGTTTCTATTATTCTTGCTGTCAATTACATACTCACCAAAAGTAAAAATCTGTGATGCAACAGCCTTATGCCCCTTTACTCCTTTTGCTCCATATATAGCTGCTGTTATTATTTCGCCATCAGTTGTGAACAGGTTTATTATCCTATCGTTGTCGCGATAGTCATTACTCCTTGTTACTATCCCCTTCCGAATAATCGAAGCCATTGTCCTCCTTCAAGGCTCTGTATAGGAGATACATACCTATCTTGCCGGTTGATGAAAAACCGTCCCACGCGATTTTCGAGCCATGAACTTCTTTATTGTTTTTCTTATCGATATTACTCATTGTGCTTCCTCCTAATTATTACTTGGTATTAGTATTACACAAATAGCGTTTACTTACCGTTGTAATATTCGGAAGCTGTGTTAATTATATCCCAGCTCGTTCAAAATGCTTACACTATTTCTCCAATCAGGCTTTACCTTAACATATAGCTGTAAATTCACCTTTGAGCCTAAAAGCCATTCTATATCCATACGCGCTGATGTACCTATCTGCTTAATCATATCGCCTTTTCTGCCTATGATTATGCCCTTGTGAGAATCTCTTTCACAATAAATGGTGGCACTTATATCAACAATATCCTTGTCTTCGCGATACTTGAACTCATCAATTCCCACTCCTATACCATGCGGAACTTCGTCGCGCAATAACTCAAGCGCTTTTTCACGAATCATTTCAGCGCAAATAAACCTCTCAGGAGAATCTGTTACCATATCCTCCGGGAAATACATAGGCCCTTCAACCATGTAGGTTGTGAGCACATTTACAAGCTCGTCAACACCGTCGCCATTTATAGCAGAAATAGTAAGCACCTGCTTAATAAAGGGTTTATAAGACAAAACCTCTTTTATTGCTTCAACATCTGAAGCATTAGCCGTATCAATTTTATTTATAGCTGCAATTACAGGTGATTTGCTCTTTTCTAAGCGCTCAAGTATCATCTCGTCTTTTTCTTTAATTCCGATAGTAGAATCGACTAAAAACAGCACAGCTTCAACCTCGTTAAGCGCTTCGTATGCAACGCTTAGCATATACTCCCCTAACCTGTTTTTAGGCAGCGCCACACCCGGAGTATCTATGAATATCATCTGATAGTCGAACGCGTTTGCCTTACCATTATAAACACCCATTATTTTATTGCGCGTGGTTTGCGCACGGGCGGATACAATGCTGATTTTCTGACCGACTATGCGGTTAATAAGCGTTGATTTGCCGGCATTGGGCGCGCCTATTATTGTTATAAAGCCGGAGCGAAACTCTTTATTACTCATATGTATCTTCTTTCACTTCTTCAGAATGTTCTATTGTTTCTTTATCTGATTTCAGCAAAAACGGCGAAGGGAAAAGCTCTCCAAGCGAATAAACCTTGTAGCTCCCGTCTTTACTTCCGCAGATTATGGGCATTTCAGGGTCGCAGAACTCTGTTAAGCTCTGCCTGCATATGCCGCAAGGTGTTGGGGACTTATCATCAGTAAATATTGCTAAGGCATCGAACTCCTTCTCGCCCTCATAAACAGCCTTAGAAAGTGCCACGCGTTCTGCGCAAATTGTTGCACCATAGCTTGAATTCTCGATATTGCCGCCCAAGTAGTATGCGCCTGTTGAACCCTTCAAGCAAGCGCCCACGCGATAATTTGAATACGGCGCGTATGCTCTGTCAAACGCGTCAGCTGCCATTTTCAGCATATTCTTAATCTCTAAATCATGTATTATCCTCATCTTTTATACCCCAAACTCGTTAATATTTCTTCCTGCTTCCTAAACATATCACATTCCGCTTCAATTTGGTCGCTTGCCTCATGGTCATAGCCTAATAGATGTAGTACACCATGCACCGTCAAAAAAGCAAGCTCGCGTCGCAAAGAATGACCATACTCATTCGCCTGCATTTCCGCCCTATCTATTGAGATTGCAATATCGCCCAAGTACGCATCGGTAACATCATACGATGAACCATCTATACAAGGGAAGCTCAACACGTCTGTCGGCCTGTCTATACCCCTGAACTGCGCGTTTAATTCCCTTATCTGTGTGTCGTCAATAATACTAATCCCTATGCTGCCGCTTTTCTGCTCATGCTGTAATGCGGCTTCACAGACCTCAGTCAGCAAAGCGACTAACTCCTGCTCAGTTATTTCCTTCAATTCAGCGTTTATGCTAATTTCAATCATTTGAACGCTTCTTCTTTTCAAAGCTGTCGTATGCGTTTACTATTCGTTGAACAATTTCGTGGCGCACAACATCCTTATGCGTCAAATAAACAAATCCTATGCCCTCAACATCGTTCAAAACCTCTATTGCGTGCTTCAAGCCGCTTTTCTTGTCTGGAGGCAAGTCAATTTGGGTTATGTCGCCAGTTATTACGACCTTTGAGCCAACTCCAAAGCGCGTCAAGAACATCTTCATCTGCTCTACTGTGCAGTTTTGCGCTTCGTCTAATATTATATAAGCGTCATTCAATGTTCTGCCGCGCATATATGCCAATGGTGCAACCTCTATTGTGCCGCGCTCGTATAGCATCTTAAAATTCTCAACGCCTAAGAACTCATACAACGCGTCATACAATGGACGCAAATACGGGTCAACCTTGTTTTGCAGATCTCCCGGTAAAAAGCCCAGCTTTTCGCCCGCTTCAACCGCAGGACGCGTAAGAATTATGCGCTCAACCTCTTTATTCTTAAACGCTAACACAGCCATTGCAACTGCCAAGTAGGTTTTGCCTGTACCTGCGGGACCAATGCCGAATGTAACCGTGTATTTTTTCAGGGCATCAACATAGCGCCTTTGCCCTAATGTCTTTGTACGGATTCGCTTTCCCTTGCTTGTGAACGCAACTACATCGTCGACTAATTTCTCAATTAAATCCGCGTTGCCTTCTCGCGCAAGCTCTATTGCGTATCTGATGCGGCTCTTATCTATAAAATCGTTTCGCCGTATCATGAATAGCAGCTTTTCAATTACCGTAAATGCAAGTATTTTGGCTTGCGAATCACCCTGTACTCTAATGCCGTCGGAAGCTACGGTAATCTGCGCGCCAGTTTCAGCCTCCAATATTGCCAAGTTTTCATCGAATGCGCCGAACAATTTAATTTGTTCTTCCATCGATTCTAATGGTATCACTAATTCATTAAGCGTGGTTTCTTCCATCAAAGCTTCTAATACTCCTTGAAATTGATGCGGTTAGACATATTATACTCTAACCGCATTAAAATTATTTTAGTACAGCCTTTATTCTCCTAACACCTGCGCTTGAAGCCTCTTCTTTTACAATCTTGAAGGTACCAAGCTCGCCGGTTCGCTTAACATGAGGACCACCGCAAATCTCTTTCGAGAAGCCGGGTACGGTATAAACCTTTACTCGCTCGCCATATCGTTCGCCGAACAAGCCTATTGCTCCCTCGTTCAGTGCTTCCTCAACTGTTTTTTCCTCACAGATAACTTCAACATCTGCTTGTATCGCTTCATTTACTAAGCGTTCAATTTCATCTAACTCCTCCCTTGTAACCTTACGGTCGAATGAAAAGTCAAACCTCAACCTCTCGGGAGTTATATTCGAACCCCTTTGCGAAACGCTTTCATCAAGTACCTTTCTCAACGCGGCCTGCAAAAGGTGTGTTGCTGTGTGCAGCCTTGTTGTCTGCTCGGAGGAATCAGCCAAGCCGCCCTTGAACTTCTGGTCTGCGCCTATCTGCGACTTCTTCTGGTGTTCAGCAAATGCCTCGTTAAAGCCTTCAATGTCAACGGTTAAGCCAATCTCGCTTGCCATTTCCTGAGTGAACTCAATCGGGAAGCCGAAGGTATCATAAAGCCTGAAAGCGCTTTTGCCGTCAATCTTCCCCTCTTGAATGAAATGTTCCTTCATCTTTTCGAACTCTCTCATTCCATGCTTCAATGTGCGCTGGAATCTCTTTTCCTCTGTCTGAATCTCGGTGATAATCCTTTCGCGATTCGTTTCAAGCTCTGTATAAAAGTCAGCATTCTGATTGATAACTGCTTCAGCAATTATATACAGGCTATCCTCAGGAATTTCTAACTGCATAGCGTATCTTAACGCCCTGCGAATCAACCTGCGCAGAACATAGCCTTGGTCAACATTGGAGGGCGTAACACCTCTTGGGTCGCCTAAAATGAACGTTGCACATCGAATATGGTCTGCTATTATCCTAAACGCCTTTGTGGTATCCGGATTATCCCTATAACCCTTGCCCGAAAGCGTTTCTATTTCCTTTAATATGCCCGAAAAAGCGTCAGTATCATAGGCACATTCCACACCCTGCAATGTCGCCACAGTCCTCTCCAATCCCATGCCTGTATCAACATTCTTCTGAGAAAGCGGCTCAAAGCCATTAGGAGTTTTGTTATACTCCATAAACACATTGTTCCAGATCTCTAAATACTTGCCGCATGAGCAGGCAGGGCTGCAATCGGTGCAGCAGGGCTCAATGCCCGTATCATAGAATATCTCAGTATCAGGACCGCATGGACCGGTAGGGCCCACAAACCACCAGTTATTCTTTTTGGGAAGAAAGAATATATGCGAAGGGTCAACGCCCATTCTAAGCCAGTGCTCATAGCTTTCTACATCTTTCGGAGCGTCCTCATCGCCTGCAAATACCGTGAAATACAGCTTGTCTTTATCAATACCCAACCAATCGGGGGATGTAAGAAATTCGTATGAATACTCAATAGCTTCCTTCTTAAAATAATCTCCCAAGGACCAGTTGCCAAGCATTTCGAAGAATGTCAAGTGTGATGTGTCGCCCACATCATCAATATCGCCTGTGCGAACGCACTTCTGCACATTAACAAGCCTTTTGCCTGCGGGGTGCTTTTCACCTAACAGATAAGGCACTAAGGGGTGCATGCCGGCAGTTGTAAAAAGAACCGACGGATCGTTCTCAGGTATCAGTGAAGCTGACGAAATTACCGCATGGTCCTTTGTCTTAAAAAACTCTATAAACAAGTTGCGAAGCTCTTTAGTTGTAAGTTTTCTCATATAGCCATTTCCTCACAAATTTTTTCATCTTAGTATATCCAAAAACCACTGCCTTGTCAAACTGAATGCAGGCTGAAACTAAGTTTAATATTTTTTCGATTTGGTGTATAATATGATTGTGCGCAAGCACTATTATAATATTTGACGAAAGAGGGCTTTATGGAAGTATTGTTTGAAAACCTGTCGCAAATACAGTGGCAGCAAGTAGTGATGTGGCTTATAGGGCTTGTACTAATTTTTTTGGCTATCTACAAAAAGATGGAGCCTACGCTATTGCTTCCTATCGGCTTTGGAGCGATTCTTGTAAACCTCCCGCTGTCGGGAGCTGTTACACACGGCACTGAAATAGGCATATTAGATGTGCTTTTCAACTCAGGTATTGCTAATGAGCTATTCCCCCTAATACTGTTTATCGGAATAGGCGCAATGATTGACTTCGGACCTGTGCTTACAAATCCTAAGCTGTTGCTGTTCGGAGCTGCTGCTCAATTCGGAATATTCTTTACATTGAGCGTAGCGGGGCTATTGGGCTTTGAGCTGAAGGACGCGGCTTCCATAGCGATAATAGGTGCAGCAGACGGTCCTACATCAATATTCATCGCAAATTATCTGAATTCAAACTATATTGGCCCGATTGTAGTTGCCGCGTACTCATAT
>FZPS01000022.1_pt167 | contig 24332 bp, 21 predicted proteins | sample 1817821 | NCBI WGS metagenome assembly FZPS01 (sample SAMEA104158645, study PRJEB21678) | metagenome | place: Germany | collected 2015-04-21 | reverse complement strand
GTTTTCACTTTATAATGACAATCGATTTTACCTTTCGTCAGATTCGATAATTTGCCTTTGATCAGCCTCTTGCGCAAAGGAGTAATTCTATCTACAAACAGAATTCCATCCAAATGATCGTACTCATGTTGAATGGCGCGTGCTTTAAAGCCTTCGAATTCTTCCTCGTGAGGCTGCAGGTTTTCATCAAGGTATTGAATACGTATTCGGTTTTCACGCGGCACTTTTTCATGTATACCCGGCAAACTCAAACAACCTTCATCAATAAGCTCAATATCACCCGTTCGTTCTAAAATATGCGCATTGATGAACACCTTTTTAAATCCTTCGAATTCGGGATCGTCTTCTGCCAAAACGGTAAGATCGACAACAAAGATACGGTCTTTAAGGCCAACCTGAGGCGCAGCCAATCCAACACCATCGGCATTGTACATCGTCTCAAACATGTCCTCGATCAACTCCTTCAAACGCGGATAATTTGTAGGATCAATATCTTCGGCAACTTTTCTCAAAACGGGTTGTCCGTAAATGTATATCGGTAAAATCATATTTTTTTGCTATTTCATTCGCTTACTTTCCATATATCCTTGAAGGATAATGGTTGCACTGATTTCATCGACCAATGCTTTATTTTGTCTTGCTTTTTTCTTCAATCCACCGTCGATCATCGTCTGATGTGCCATTCTCGAAGAAAAGCGTTCATCATAATATTCTACGGGAATAGAGGGGTATTTTTGCTTCAATTTATCGACAAAAACTTCAACACGTTGCATATTTTCCGACATTTTGCCATTCATCTGCTTGGGTAATCCCACAACAAACGTGGTTACTTCTTCTTTTGATAGATAATCGTGAAGAAAATCGAATATCTCCGAAGTTTTAACGGTTGTCAGTCCATTGGCAATAATCTGCAACGGATCGCTCACGGCAATACCCGTACGTTTTTTTCCATAATCAATGGCAAGAAGTCGCCCCATAATCTATTGCAACTGAAAATTTTTACGGCGCAATTCAAAATCATGCCCCAAATACTTCTCCCGAACAATCGGATTGGCAGCCAACTCTTCCGCCGTTCCCTGAAATAACACTCTTCCCTCGAAAAGAAGATAAGCGCGATCGGTAATACTCAGTGTTTCGTCCACATTGTGATCGGTGATCAAAATGCCAATGTTGCGATATTTCAACTGGGCTACAATGGATTGAATATCTTGCACGGCAATAGGGTCAATACCGGCAAAAGGTTCATCGAGCATGATAAACTTAGGATCGATAGCCAAGCAACGGGCAATTTCAGCTCGACGACGTTCGCCTCCGGACAAACGATCTCCCTGATTTTTTCGCACCTTTTGCAAACCAAATTCCGAAATCAAGCTTTCGAGTTTTTGCTTTTGCTCTTTCGGCGTTTTGTCGGTAAACTCCAACACAGCACGAATATTGTCTTCCACCGTCATTTTCCTAAAAATGGATGGTTCTTGCGCCAAATAACCAATACCGTGCCGTGCTCGTTTGTAAACGGGGAACTTGGTCATATTGATGTCGCCAAGATAAATTTCACCTTCATTGGGAACAATCAATCCCACCGCCATATAAAAAGTAGTGGTTTTACCGGCACCGTTTGGTCCCAACAGCCCGACAATCTCTCCCTGTTGCACATTGATGGAAACATGATCCACCACTGTACGCGTCCGGTATTTTTTTACCAGATTCTCCGTTCGCAACATCAACGGTTCGTCATTCAAACCGGAAGCTTCGGCTACGTTTGTCACTTCAACTAAATTCTCATCCATTTTATTCGGAAAATTTATACAAAGGTACAAAATTAGTGGCAAATTATTATTTTCAGGTAGGTACAAAATGTTATTTGCTTCTTCATCGGATTTTCCGATGGAAGCGAGGCAAATTTTTATCCTTTTTCGGAAAACGCGCGTTAACAATAACTAACCAATTTCCTCCGTCGGAAAACCCGATAGAGGCTAAAAAAATATTCAACGTCAACAACTAAGGGATATTTCGCTACGTTCCACTTCGCCTCCCACCGGAGGATTCATTTTGGCTATTCTCACTTCAAGATGCACAATTTGCGGAAATGATGCTTTTATTCGTTCCATTATCCGGTATGCCGCATTCTCCATAAGTCGCGAAGGTTTTTGCATCTCCGATTTCACCACTTCGTATACCGAAGCATAATTTATGGTATGCTCAATATTATCTGTTTTACATGCTTCGGTAAGATCGGCTTCGATATGCAGATTTACCATAAATTCGTTTCCTACGACCGTTTCCTGAGAAAATACACCGTGATGCGCAAAAAAACGCATATTTTTCAGTTCTATAACCGTTTTCATTTATTTCAACTTTTTTAAAGCTCAAATGTAACGAAATGTTCTTACATTTGCTGTTTGAAAAACAACAAAAACATGACAGAAAAACCCAATCAAATCAGCGAAAGGCTTTCGGCTTTGAGAAAATTCATGGAAACCCGGCATCTGGATGCTTTTATTGTACCGAGCACCGATCCGCATTTAAGCGAATATCCCCCAAAAAGATGGGAATGCAGAAAATGGATTACCGGTTTTACCGGATCGGCAGGAACTGCAGTAATCACAATGAAACAAGCAGGTGTATGGACCGATTCGCGCTATTTTCTTCAAGCTGCGCAACAATTGGAAGGGACAGGATTCGACCTGTTTAAAATGGGTATGCCCGAAACGCCCGACATGATCGATTGGATCGTTGAACAGGTGGGCAATGGCGGGAAAGTAGGCATCGACGGAATGGTGTATGCCACATCTGAAGCCAAAACCCTGAAAAACAAACTCGAGTCGAAAGGAATCGCACTCGAAACACGCTTCAATCCTTTTGAAGAAATATGGAAAGATCGACCGGAAATACCCCAAAATAAAATTTTCACTCTCCCGGAAGAGATTACCGGAGAATCGACAAAAAACAAAATCGAACGAATCGTTGAAGAAATCGAAAAAGCAGGAGCCGAGGGCATCGTTATCGCAACACTCGATGCCGTTGCTTGGACATTCAACATTCGCGGCAACGATGTAGAATACAATCCGGTGGCCGTGGCTTACGGCTATGTTTCGAAAAACGAATCGGTATTGTTTATCGATCCCGATAAACTAACGCCCCCCATTGCTTCGGAACTGCAATCGCAGGGCGTAAAAACGGCAAATTATAATCATATATTCGATTATATCGAAGAACTTCCCGAAAAAACAACGATTTGCGTAACGGAAAGCAAAATAAACTATACCCTTTATCAACATCTTTCCGCAAGATGCAAGGTCATTGATCTCCCTTCGCCAATCGACCTGATGAAAAGCATGAAGAACGAAACCGAGCTGAACGGCTTTCGCCGAGCAATGGTGAAAGACGGAATAGCATTGACCCGATTTTATATGTGGTTGGAAAAAACCGTTCCAACAGGTACGGTAACGGAAATGACCATTGCGGAAAAGTTGCGGGAATTTCGATCGCAACAAGAGCAATATATGGGCGAAAGTTTTGGAACCATTGCAGGGTATGCTGCACATGGAGCCATCGTACACTACAGTGCCACTCCGGAAAGTAATTCGATTATCGAACCCCGCGGGTTGCTGCTTATCGATTCGGGAGCCCAGTTTATGCATGGAACCACAGATATTACGCGCACAGTGGCCTTGGGCGAAATCGCACCCCAAATGAAAAGCGACTATACCAAAGTATTGAAGGGGCATATTGCGCTTGCAACAGCCATTTACCCCGAAGGAACACGCGGGTCGCAGCTGGATATCTTGGCTCGCAAACCCTTATGGGACAATTGCGAAACCTACTGGCACGGTACGGGACACGGAATCGGCCATTTCCTTAATGTACACGAAGGCCCGCAAAACATTCGCACGGAAGAAAACCCCACCCCACTTAAACAAGGAATGGTTACTTCCAACGAACCGGGCATTTACCGTACCGACCAATACGGTATCCGCATAGAAAATCTTGTAGTTACGCAGGAATACAAGAAGACCGAGGATTTTGGGACATTCTATCACTTTGAAACCCTCACCCTATGCCCGATCGATACGAAACCCATCGAAACAGAGAGGCTTACGGAAAAAGAAAAAACATGGCTCAACAACTATCATCGGATGGTATATGACAAATTGCAACACCATCTGAATGAGGAAGAAAAAGCATGGTTGAAAGAAAAAACGAAAGCAATATAAAGAATCGTTCGAAATGGCACTTATCAAATCAGTAAGAGGATTTACTCCACAAATCGGCGAAAATACATTTCTGGCCGATAATGCCACGGTAATTGGTGACGTAATTATCGGAAACAATTGCAGCATTTGGTTCAACGCCGTCTTGCGGGGCGATGTCAATTCCATTCGCATTGGGAATAGGGTAAATATTCAGGATGGTTCGGTAATTCATACTTTGTACGAAAAATCGGTTACCGAAATAGGCGACGATGTTTCAATCGGTCACAATGTGGTGATACACGGTGCCAAAATCGAGGATGGGGCACTTATCGGGATGGGTGCCATAATATTGGATCATGCCGTCATTGGCGAAGGATCCATCATAGCAGCCGGAGCAGTGGTTCTAAGCAACACAATAGTTGAACCCGGCAGCATATATGCAGGCATCCCTGCCAAATTTGTCAAGAAAGTAGACCCCGAACAGTCGAAAGAGATGAATCAGAAAATCGCTCGAAACTACCTCATGTATTCCGAATGGTATAAAGAAAAAAATGAATAAATTGTTTTTACTCGCTTCACTTATCTTTCATGGGCGGTGCCACGCCGTTCGGCTTTTACCATTTTAAAAAGTTGATCGTTGGGCCGAATTTTTGTCGGAGTTTTAATGGAAAAACGATCGCCCTTCGATGCTTCCGCAACCGTCTCCAAATTTACCCGAATATCATGAGCGGTAAAAAAAACGGCACCGGTAGTTGGACCCGTAATCAGCAATTCATCGCCCTCTTTAACCGATTGTGTTTCCACCAAAAATTCGGCCACACTGAGATTGTTGAAAAACTTAATGGCTTTCCCTACGTATACTTTTCGCTTCGTAGCCCCTGACCCGTAGCGATGCGTCCACTCACCCAAACGCTGGCCAAGATAATATCCATCCCAAAAACCACGATTGAAAACCGTAGCCAATTGTTCGTCCCATCTGTCGATTTTTTCCTGCGTAAACGTGTCGTCGCAATATGCCTGCACGGCTTCCTTATAACAAGAAGTCACAATACGCACATACTCAGGCCCACGAGCACGACCTTCTATCTTAAACACCCGTACACCGGCATCCATCATTTTATTCAAAAAATGAATGGTCTTCAAATCCTTGGGCGACATAATGTATTCGTTGTCGATATCCAACTCGATTTCGCTGTCTTTGTCTTTCACGGTATAAGCACGACGACAAATCTGGTTGCATTCGCCACGATTGGCCGAGAGATTCTTCTCGTGCAAACTCAAATAACACTTACCCGATACAGCCATACATAAAGCCCCGTGCGCAAACATTTCGATACGGACCAACTCCCCGGAAGGGCCTTTTATTTGCTGCTCCACAATGTCTTTATGAATATCTGCCACCTGATCCAAATTTAATTCCCGAGCCAATACAACCACATCGGCAAACCGAGCGTAGAACTTCAATGCTTCGGTGTTGGTGATATTGAGCTGGGTTGAAAGATGCACTTCCATACCTCTGCTGCGGGCATACATCAAAACCGCCACATCGGCAGCAATAATGGCCGACAGACCGGCTTCCTTCGCAGCATCAACAATCTTGCGCATCAACGATAGATCATCATTGTAAATAATGGTATTCACCGTCAGGTAACTCTTCACACCGTGTTTTTTGCAAATCTGCGCAATACGGTGAAGGTCATCTATCGTAAAATTATTTGACGACCGAGCACGCATGTTCAGCCCTTCAATCCCAAAATAAATGGAATCGGCTCCACCCTGAATCGCTGCCATCAACGACTCATAGGATCCTGCGGGTGCCATGATTTCATAATCGTAACGCTCTCTCATACTGCTATTCTCCATTGCAAAAGTACTGCTTTTTCCGTTTTTATGGAAATATACTTAAAACCATCTCGCAAAACCACTACTCGTGTATTTTAAGTCAGTATTTTACACTTTACCCGAAATTTTATTTTATCTTTGCGAAAACGCATTTTTTTAATTGATAACGCTGTAAACATGAAAAAGTATTTCCTGATTTCTTTATTTGTAGGATTGGGGATAGGGGTTTTGAGTGCTCAAGATCAAAAAAACCGCTACGCCGAAATTACCAATCCCAATTTGATTGCATTGAATAAAGAACCCGCACGATCCAGTTTCTTCTCGTTCACTAATGTAAATGAAGCTATTAATGCACCATATTCTTCAAAAGGAAGTGAATCTCTTCTTTTGAACGGTAAATGGAAATTTCATTACACGGACAATTTTAACGAACGTCCGATGGATGGGTTCTATGAAGAAAATTTTAACGACAAAAGTTGGAGCGATATTAATGTTCCCGGCAATTGGGAAATTCAGGGATTTGGCGTACCTATTTATGTAAATGCGAGTTATGAATTCGTTTCTCCCGGTTATCCGCCTTATTGGGATAGACCCAATCCCCCACTGGTTCCGGAAGAATTTAATCCCACGGGAACGTATCGAAAAGAATTCGAAATTCCGCAATCGTGGATCGGAAAAGATATTATCCTCAGTTCCGATGGAACAAAAGGGGCAGCTTACTTCTATCTTAACGGCAAATTTTTGGGTATGACCAAAGATAGCAAAACGCCGGCCCGATTTAATATTTCCCATTTGGCAAAAGCAGGAAAAAACGTGTTGGCCATACAGATACATCGATTTTCTGATGCGACTTATTTGGAATGTCAGGATTTTTGGCGTTTATCGGGATTGGAACGCGACGTTTATGTTTATGCCCGCCCAAAAACGCACATTGCCGATTTTTTTGCACATACACCGTTGGATGAGAATTATAAAAACGGAAAATTTGCACTGGATGTAACTATTGTAAATACCGATAATGCTACCGAAAATTTCAGCGTTTCGTATGAATTGAAGGATAAAGACGGAAAAGTTGTGAGTAAAGGATCGCAATCTGGCAACACAAAGGAAAATACCTTAATAACTTTTGCAAACGACATTCCAAATGTCAAACAGTGGTCGGCAGAAGAGCCCAATTTATACACACTCGCCATTGAACTTAAAGACGCAAATAATACAACCCTTGAAGCGACAGCAGTAAAAGTAGGCTTCAGAACAGCCGAAATTAAAAACAACCAATTTTTAGTCAACGGAAAACCGGTTCTGATTAAAGGGGTAAATGCGCATGAACACGATGAATATACAGGACACTATGTTAGCGAAGAACTTATGAGAAAAGATTTTGAACTTTTCCGCAAGTATAATGTCAATACGGTACGTACTTCTCATTATCCTCAATCCGAATTATTTTACAAATTGGCCGACGAATACGGTATTTATGTGATTGACGAAGCCAACATCGAAAGCCATGGCATGGGGTACGATTTGCGCAAAGGAGGAACACTCGGGAATAATCTTTTATTCCTCGAAAGTCACCTGAACCGCACCCGAAACATGGTGGAACGCGATAAAAATCATCCATGCGTAGTCACCTGGTCGTTAGGGAACGAAGCCGGAAACGGTTACAACTTTTACGAAACGTATCGTTGGATAAAAAAACGCGATAATTCACGACCGGTACAATATGAACGTGCCGAAATGGAATGGAATACGGATATTTATTGTCCGATGTACAGTACTCCTGCCGATATCGAAAGATATGCACGCAACCCACGATCCGATCGTCCCCTTATTCTTTGTGAATATGCCCATGCAATGGGTAACAGTTTGGGCAATTTTATCGATTATTGGGATATCATCCGAAAATATCCCTTGCTGCAAGGAGGGTGCATTTGGGATTGGGTTGATCAAGGAATTGCTCAAAAAGACGAAGAGGGTAATAAATTCTGGGCTTACGGCGGCGATTTCGGTCCCAAAGGAACCCCATCATCAGGCAACTTCTGCATCAATGGAGTAATCTTTCCCGATAGAACAACCAAACCTCATACCGAAGAAATGCGCAAAGTGTATCAGAACGTTTGGTTTAAAAATTTCGACCCTGAAAAAGGTACCGTAGAAATATATAACGAGAATTTTTTCATCGATTTAAGTCAGTACGATTTCTTCTATACCATAAAATCTCAGGGCAAAAAGCTGACCGAAGGAAAGCTCTCAATAAATGTTCAACCTCAGGAAACCGAAAAAGCGAGCATCCCTAATTTCGCGTCTTTTGTCAACACAAATAAACAGGTGAGTGTCGTTTTTGAAATGAAACAACGAGAAGACACCCGGCTTATTCCTGCCGGATGGGTGGTTGCACGCGAACAATTTACAGTGAACGATTTTCCAAAATTACAGCTTTCATCTCATCTTAAACCGGCTACCGTAAAAGAGGACGGAGCATCGATAATAGTAAGCGGAAGTAATTTCAAAGCAATTTTCGATAAAGAAAACGGGGTGCTTACCTCATATAAAGTAAATGGAACAGAATACATAAACAACGGTTTCGGGCCTCGCCCATTCTTCTGGCGCGCGCCAACGGATAATGACTATGGGGCTCGACTTCCAAAAAAATTGAATGCCTGGGAAAAAGCAAGTTATCAAGAATTGCAAGCGGAAGATTTTAAGATAAATCAAGGAGATAAAACAACCATCAGTTATCGATATACTTATCCTCAAACCAATGCGACAAATACGGTAACATATACCATTTATAATAATGGAATTATTCGTGTGGACAACCATTTTGATGCTTCGCAATGCGAGCTTCCATACATTCCTAGAATTGGAATGAGAATGCAATTGCCCAATTACATCGTAAATGCCGAATATTATGGTCGAGGACAATGGGAAAATTATAGTGATCGCAAAACCTCAGCGTTTGTGGACAGCTATTCGTCACGAATCAAAGATATGGTTACCAAATACGTACGCCCCCAAGAAAATGGGCATTATACAGATATCGAATGGGTAGCCCTAACGCAATCTTCAGGCAAGGGACTACTGTTTGTTGCGGATGAAACATTTGAATTCAACGCTTCAAATTATTTACTGGAAATCCTATCCGATGAAGAAGAGCTTTATCTGGACGCACCCGTGGGAACAGCTCCACGTCCCAAACACATTAACGATTATAAACCTTCACCCCTAGTGGATCTATTTATCGATTACCGTATGCAGGGCGTGGGTGGAAATAATAGTTGGGGTGCTTTGCCATTGGATCAATATATGATTAAACCCTCCTCTACCCCGGTTGACTATGGGTTCACAATCATTCCCATTAAAAACAAAAAAGAAATAAATGGTTATTTCAAATAAATAGGAGTATTGTAGAATTAAAAAACGGATGCATCAAAAAGATCGCATCCGTTTTTTCATTTTTTAAATCCAAACTAAGATTTCTTTAACAATATCTCGTCGATGACATTCTTCAAAACATCCTTGGGTAACGCACCTTGTGCCATCTGAGGATTTTCGCCTACCGGACAAAACAACAACGTGGGAATACTGCGAATACCAAAGTCTTCCGCCAATTCTTGTTCGGCATCGGTATCAACCTTATAAATATAAATCTGTTCCTCATACTCTTGAGCAAGCTCTTCTAAAACAGGGGCAATCATTTTGCACGGTCCACACCAGTCTGCATAGAAGTCAATAATACAAGGCTTGTCGCCCAGGTATACCCATTTATCGGGGTTTTGCTCGTAATTAGCCACTTTTGTTAAAAAATCGGCTTTTGTTAAATGAATCGGTTTTGCCATAGAAGTGTTGGTTTTTGATGAATTAATTTCTTCTTTTGAGTTATCTGTCTTTTCGGCAGATGTATTTCCTTTGTTCCCTTTATGATTGCTGCAAGAAAAAAACAATAATCCGGGAATTAGGATAGTGATAAAAAATTTTGTCTTCATTCGCTTATATATGTTTAAATTGATGCTTCTTATCAACAAGGAGATAATGCACTATCATGCAACAAATAAAATAAATGCTTGCTATAACAATTTAAGGTAGTACGTGAGTTTAGCTTCGACAATACGATGTGCAGAACGTGAATAATAATCCTTGCGGCGGTTATTGAGGATATCACCCAACCCAAAATAATACCTCCCTTCAAGATCAAAATCGCCAATACCGGTTTTCAAAGCCAATCCGATACCGGCAATAATTCCATAATCAAATTTATGAGAGGCATCTTCATATCTTTCTTCGGGAATAGCAAATGAATTCTCTTCAATCGATCGTTGTTGTTCAACATAATCGGCCAACGCATCGCTCATCGAAGACGACTCGTTTAAAAGGTAGCTTATTTGAGGACCGATATTGAAAATAAAACGACTATTGTTCCCAAAATAAATATGTGTCATGAAGGGCATCTCAAGATAATTGAGGGAACGTGTGTAACTGTATTCGGGATCGTTTTTGTATTCTTCCGTCCAACCGCGCCGAATGAAGTTCATTTCGAGTATTAATCCCAAATGTTTTTCAGATATATATTTCGCGGAAATCCCTCCTAGAAAACCATTATGCGTCTTCTGACTTACCTTGGGTTCAAAATCAACACTCGAAAAAGCAATTCCTCCTCCTGCACCCAAATAAAATTCCGACTTAAAATCGGTCTTTTGTGCAAAAAGCATAAAACAGCATAAAACTCCCGGTATAATCAACAAAAAACGTTTCATCGACTTTTATCGAATTTTACAACTTTATAATCAGGTTTATAATAAACCAAATACAATCCAGTGTTGATAAATCCACCCCAATTGTTTACTCTTTCGAAATTAAAAACAAACTGAATGGTTTTTACTCGCAAATGATGAATATTTTGTTCGAAATTCAAACCATAACGATGAAGTGCAGTCAAGAAAAATAGCCCCGTATCGTAGCCGAGCATTGCGTAACGTGGGTAAATATTCATTAAATCTCTTCTATACCATTTCCGGAAATCGGTTATAAACCCCTTCGTTTCACTATCGCTTTCGTCTACAAAAAAAGAAGAATAAATATAGGTGCCGAACTTATGGTAATCATTTTTCAATCTTGAATCGTACGTCTGCCACTCAGGATAACCGAATAAACGAATCGTGTAATCGGCATTGTCTTGTTGAATCTTTTTTAAAGCTTCCAACGTTTGCTGCAACGCAGCAGCATCGGCAGAAGTAGGTACAATAACATTGTTTTTGTTCGTTGTCAGAAAAGGAAGCAGCTTCTCTTCCAGCAAATTGTCTATCGTAACAATCCTATATCGAATGTTGTTTTGTTTCAAATCGTTCTGCAAGATATTGATGAAATCATCTTTATCTGTTTTCCCTTTTACTTTCAAAAAAACAACATTATCATTCTTGAATGTTTCCATAAAAACGTTCGATGCCTTGGAATAAATATAAGATTGTGGCGAATTTACCTGAAAAATATTGCTGTTATTCAGCACTTCGGTATTTTTCGACGAAAAGGGAATTACATATTTTATATTATGGGACTTCGAAAAATCGGATAAAATTTTAATTTGTTCATCGGAAACACCTCCAATAATCAAATTCAACGATTTCATTTCTAAAGTCTCAAGCAAACTTTTCAGCTTTTTGGTATCGTTCCCTTTGCCAATTTCGAATACATACAATTCAATATTCGCACCTTGATCTTTTAGTTTATTTACAGCTAAAAGCAACCCTTCATAATATTCTTGCAGACGAAAATGCATCTTATCGGTTTCGTCTAAAAAAGGCAACAGCAAACCAACTTTAATCACATCTACCTTTACCGGATGTTTATTCGGACGAAGCAGGAGATTGGTTTTTATTTCCTCTGCCAATTGACTTCCCTTACCGGCAGGACTGGCAATCACAGGAATTATCAACTCCATATCGGATCTCAGACTGTTGGAAGACAACGAATTGACACGTTGTATCTCTTCGACGGAAACACCATACTGACGGGCAATACTATAAAGTGTTTCTCCTCTTTTAACTTTATGAATTACTTGTTGAGTTTGACGATCATAAGAAGCATAAGCCTCACTTGACCCTTGCAAAGGAATACGAATGGTTTTGCCAATCTGAAACGTTTCTTCCGACAAACCCGGATTGGCCGCTACAATGTCCTCAGGTTTAAGTGAATATGCACGGGCTAACGAATACAACGTCTCTTTAGGCATAATCGTATGATAACGGTAACTCTCTTCTTTTTCTTTCTCGACAACCTTCGGTTGTGGAATAATAAGAACTTGTCCCACCTTGATCACTTCTCTCGCCGTTGGATTATAACGATAAATTTCTTCAACAGTGGTATGATACATTTGGGCAATGGAATATACCGTTTCACCTAGCGAAACAACATGTTTAAAAGTATGCGATTCATCAAAAGACGTGACTCGAGACTGATTGGAAATCAATGGTTGAGATTGAAGAATAACGCTATCGTTTAAAGTTGAAACTCGCTCAATATCCTTTGCGGGAATATATAGAACTTGACCACTTTTCAATCCTTTTTCGATTGAAGGATTGTATTTTAGAATCTCATCTGCAGTGACGGAAAATGTACGGGAAATCGAATATAAACCTTCACCCGGTTTCACATGATAAACATAAAACATTTTGCCATCCAACGCTATTTTTTCGTATGGAAAATCCTGCGCATGAACAGCAAAAAATTCAAAGAGAAAAATTATTGCAATTGATTTACATAAAGAAATATGACGCATCTATAATTGTTTTTGATATCGCTTCTTTCAATTCATTGCAAAAATAAGAATAAAAGCGAGCACATCGGTTTTATCTACAAATTATCTACTTGATTTTAAATTTTGAGGACATAAATGCATATTTTTTAATACCCCCTGTCTTATTCGGGAGGCAATCTTCTTTCATTATCCCGATATCGTTGATATTCACGAAAAAATTCTTCCGATTTTCTATTCTCTTCATATTTTTGGATAATTTCTTGTGCTTTATTAAATGTCTTCTCGGCCTCCTTCAATTTCAACTCGTGCGTTTGCCGAATAGATTCGTTGGTTAGTTTTGCCGCTTTTCGTGCATCTCGTTTCATTGAGTTACACGATACGCATGCACAAAAAACACCTGCAAAAAGTGCATATGTAAGAAGGGGTATTCGAATGTTCATTCTGATTTTTTCAACTAAAATTATTTTTTAAAACGGGAGATCTTCTTTATCGTCATTCGCCAAATCGTCAATATTGGCAACAGTAGGGGTGGTTTCTTTAACCGAGGTCATCTTTCTTTTGTTCATTTTTGAAGGAAATTCACGATAAGTCGTTCTCTGCACAGGATCGCGAAAAAGTGCGTATTCAGCATCAAAATTCATCGTGGCAATGCCGGTGGGACCATTTCGGTGTTTAGCCAAAATAATTTCCGCAATGCCTATAAGTGAATTACCATTCTCATCTTCTGTAATTTTATAATATTCGGGACGATGAATAAAACAAACGATATCGGCATCCTGCTCAATAGCCCCCGATTCACGAAGATCGGCCAATTGGGGACGTTTACCTTCGTTACCCTGGCGACTTTCAAGACTTCGATTCAACTGCGATAGCGCAATCACCGGAATATTCAATTCTTTAGCCAAACCCTTTAACGAACGCGAAATGGTACTTACTTCTTGTTCACGGCTTCCAAAATTCATACCACTGGCATTCATCAATTGAAGATAGTCGATAATGATGACTTTTACCCCATGTTCGCGCACCAACCGGCGAGCTTTGGTTCTGAGCTCAAATATCGATAAACTGGGCGTATCGTCAATAAAGATGGGGGCATTATATAAATGCTTAATGTTTTTATCGAGCAACATCCACTCCTCATCCGTAAGACGGCCACTTTTAATGTTTTCGCCGCGAATTTGGCATACGTTTATAATTAATCTGTTTACCAATTGCACATTCGACATTTCCAACGAAAAGATTCCTACAGGATACTCATAATCCAATGCCATATTTTTGGCCATAGATAAAACGAATGCCGTTTTTCCCATCGCCGGGCGTGCAGCTATAATAATAAGATCGGAATTTTGCCAACCCGATGTCATCTTATCCAATTCCTTAAAACCGGAACGCAACCCACTGAGACCATCCTTGCGATTTGCAGCAGCCTGAAGATTATCCAAGGCTTCTTTAATGATAGGATTAATCTGGACGACATCCTTCTTCATATTACGCTGCGAAATTTCAAACAAACGACCTTCGGTCTCCTGCATCAAATCATCCACATCCACGGTTTCGTCAAAAGCCTGCTGAGCAATTTCGGAAGAAAAAGAAATAAGTTGCCGTGCCAAATATTTTTGTGCAATGATACGTGCGTGATATTCGATATGCGCTGCCGATGCTACTTTTTCGGTCAATTCAGCTATATATACCGCGCCTCCAACCGAATCCAACTCACCCCGTCTTTTCAATTCTTCAACCACAGTGAGCACGTCAATGGGTTTCTGTTGAACGGCCAAGTTCTGAATAGCTCCAAAAATCATCTGATGAGAAGGATCATAAAAACTCTCGGGCTTAAGTATATCACTAACGATAAAATAAGCATCTTTTTCGAGCATCAGCGCGCCTAAAACAGCCTCTTCCAATTCTTTTGCCTGTGGTGGCAATTTACCGATATCCGGAATTAGAACGGGTTTTTCTACTACTTTTACTTTTTGTTGACGTTTCTGCTTTTCCATTTTATCAATAACGAACTTATTTACAAAGTTGCAAAAAAAATTGTGTAAAAAATAATGAGAACGTTGAAATTTTCTTATATTTTCATTGTACCAAAAATAATCAGGAAATTAAAACATTTTCTCGGCTTGAGAAAGCGAATCAAGCTTTCCAACATCAATTAATTTCAGGTTTGGTGAAATATATCCATACAGCTTCTCTCGATTGCAAATAGAAAGATAAAAATCGATAATCGAAAATTTCTCCGGACAATTATTCATAAATTTAAAAACAACAGGATCCAAAACATGTATCCCGGAAAAAGCCAATGCAGTGTATTGTGTGGGATTGAAATCGGAAATGGGTGATCGTCTTTCTCCCGTTTCGGTATTTACCCAACCTTTAAGCAAGCTATTTTCATCGAATAATAAATAACGGGATGTTTTACGTGGATTAACCACTAAAGTTGCCAAATAAGCATGTTTTTTATGAAATTCATACAATTCGCTCAAATTTACATTCGACAAAATATCCACATTGTGAATAAGAAAAGGCTTTCCATCGTCAAAAAACCATGCGGCTTTTTTTATTGCGCCCCCTGTATCGAGAAGTTTTTCCTGTTCATCGGAAAATTCGATTCGAATACCAAAGTAATTTTTCGACCGAACGAAATCGATGATTTGCTGCCCAAAATGATGGATATTGATAATAATTTCATCAAAACCCGCGGATTTCAATTTCTCAATCACATACTCGAGCAATGGTTTGTTCTTTACCGAAATCAAAGCTTTAGGCACAGTATCGGTTAATGGTCTTAAACGTGTACCTAAACCTGCTGCAAAAATCATCGCTTTCATGACATAAAAAATTAAGGCATTAATAAAAATCAGTTTCGACTTTTAAATTGTTGTTCCAAATTCTGCTCCCGATGGATCAACACAACTTTTACCCCGAATTTCCTGGAAATATGTTCGGCAACACGCTGTGCCGCATAAACTGAACGATGCTGACCACCCGTACACCCAAAAGCAATCATCAGATTAGTAAAGTTCCGATCCATATACCGTTTGACATGATTATCCACCAAAGGATAAACGGTATCGAGAAATTCAACTATTTCTCCATCTTCTTCCAGAAACCGGATCACCGGTTCATCCAAACCATTGAAATTATTATACCGTTCAAATTTCCCGGGATTATTAATAGCCCTGCAATCAAACACATATCCGCCTCCATTACCCGAAGGATCGTCAGGAATCCCTTTCTTATAAGCAAAACTCACCACCCGTACCTCCAGTTCACGCTTTTTGACATCGGCAAACTGCTTGAGTTCCGTCATCTCTTGCAACACCTTTGTAAGATAAGGATATTCATCGAATCCATCTTTCAATAGTTCTCGTAAATTATTCAACGCAAAAGGAATACTTTGGATAAAATGGGGTTTCTTTTCAAAATATCCCCGAAATCCGTAAGCACCCAATACCTGTAGAATGCGGAAAAGGACAAATTGACGCAATCGTTCCAAAAAATCCGACACGTCAACATCCATATATTTTTTCAACGAATTAAGGTATGTCAATATTAATTCGTCGCGCAAATCGGGCGGAAAATTAGCCTTTGCCTGCCAAAGAAACGAAGCTACGTCGTAATGCACAGGCCCCTTTCTCCCTCCCTGAAAATCGATAAAGTAAGGATCCCCATTCACCAACATCACATTGCGCGACTGAAAATCTCGATACATAAACGTATCACTTTTGTCATCCAATAAAGTATCGGTAAACCTATCGAAATCGTCCTCCAACCAATCTTCTCGAAAATCCATTCCGGTCGTTTTCAAAAAATTGTATTTAAAATAATTTAAATCCCAATTTATCGAACGACGATTAAATTCAGAAAGAGGATAACACACATCAAAATTAAGGCCTTGCGCACCTTTCACCTGAAAATCGGCCAGCAATGCAATGGTTTTATGCAACAACTCTTTTTCATCATGACTAAAAACACCCGTAGAGCGACCTGCTTTTATGGCATCAAACAAAATCAGATCACCCAAATCTTCCTGAAGGTAAAACATTTCATCATCGGAAACCGCCACTACTTGCGGAACATTTAAATGCTGTCTGTGAAAATGTTTGGCAAGTTCAATAAAAGCACGATTTTCTCCTCGAGATTCTCCCGCAACACCAATCAGGGAAAAATCATCTTTTCTTAGACGAAAATATCTCCGGTTTGAACCCGACGAAGGAATAAATTCTATTTCAGGATTCGATTTTCCCGTATTATTTTTAAATAAGGAGACAAGCTGTTGCATGAAAAAACGATTTAACTAGTTTTCCAATTGCTCTAACCATATCTTTACCTCTGCATCGCTTGGCATACGCCAATCGTTGCGAGGTGACAAATTGACAGAGCCTACTTTAGGGCCATCCGGCATGCACGAACGTTTAAATTGCTGAGAAAAAAAACGCTTGTAAAACACCTTTAACCATTTCGCAATCTCATTTTCGGAATATTTATCTTTAAAGGCTCGACCGGCAAGAAAAACAATTCGTTTGGGTTCATCGCCATAACGAACCATACGATAGAGAAAAAAATCATGCAATTCGTATGGACCTACTACATCCTCGGTCTTTTGGATAATTTCGCCTTCATCATCGGCCGGCAACAATTCGGGACTGAACGGCATTGCGAGGATATTGTTCAAAATTTCTCGTACCGATCCTTCCATTTGGGTTTCGGCTATCCAACGTACAAGCGATTTCACCAGTGTTTTTGGGACACCGGCATTTACACTGTACATCGACATATGATCGCCATTGTATGTGGTCCACCCTAATGCCAGTTCCGATAAAGTGCTCGTACCCACAACCAATCCGCCAACCTTGTTGGCATAATCCATAAGAATCTGCATACGTTCGCGTGCCTGAGCATTTTCGAAAGTAACGCTATGATCATTCTCATCAAATTCGATATCCATAAAATGCTGTCTTACCGAATTTATAATGGAAATCTCCTTTAGCGTTGCCCCAATCGACTGTATGAGTGTAACGGCATTTTTATAGGATTTCTTTGTTGTACCAAAGCCTGCCATTGTAATACCGTAAATATTCTCGCGAGGAATACCAAGAATATCGAATGCCTTCGTTGCCACAAGAAAGGCAAGCGTGGAATCCAATCCTCCTGAAACGCCGATAACTACTTTATTGAGGCCGGTATGTTGCAGCCTTTTAATCAGTCCATGCACCTGAATAGTAAATACATCGCTTAAATTTTCATTTTCGAAAGATTGAGTGGGTACAAACGGGTGAGAAATAATTTTTCTGTACATAAACGGAACGGAAATCGGCTCAATAGTGCAAATAATCTCATTATTCGATTTTTCTCTGCGCATGAAATAATTAGAATTTTTCATCCGATCGTTACGTAAGGCTTCAACATCGATATCTGCAACGATCATTTCATTTTCGAGCGAAAATCGTTTACCTTCTGCAAGCAAATTAGCATTTTCAGCGATAAAACAAGAGCCTGAGAAGACAAAATCGGTGGTAGATTCTCCATTACCGGCTGACGAATACACATATGCCGACAAACAACGCCCCGATTGTTGCAAAATCAAAGATTTGCGATAATCGTTTTTCCCAACCAATTCGTTACTGGCCGAAAGATTAAAAATAATATCGGCTCCCTGCATAGCAAGATAAGAAGAAGGAGGTATCGGCATCCAAAGGTCTTCACAGATTTCGACGCCAAAATTTCCAAAAGGCGTTTGAAAAATCATTCCTCCCGGTGCGATAGGTATATTTTCGCCATTGATTTTCACAAAAGAATCGGTGAGTTTTTCCCCGCTTTCAAACCATCTTTTCTCATAAAACCCATTACTGTTTCCAATAAATATTTTGGGAACAAAACCCAAAATACCTTTATCCGAAATAACGGCAGCTACGTTGTAAAGACTATTTTTCACTTGCAATGGCAACCCAACAATCACAACGATCGAAGGTTTGTCCCGCATAAAATCGGCAAGATTTATCAGCGAAGAGATAGTTTTTTTTTGCAAAGTTGTCTGAAAAAAAAGATCAGCGCAAGTATATGATGTGATACTGAGTTCAGGAAAACAGAGAATTTGCACATGCTCTTTGAGAGCTTCATCGATCATCGATTTTATCTCTGAAATATTATAGTCACAGTCTGCAACCTTTACTTTTGGCGATGCAGCTGCTACTCTCATAAATCCGAACCGATTAATATTCATAGCAAAAAGATTTGTAAAGTTGTTTTCACAAAGATAAGAAATTGTCACGGCACAACGTAAGATAATTAAGATATCATTTAATCTTAATTGTTTTTATGCTATATTTACTTCGTTATAAATCGATTGAGTAATTGAAAAAATATCGGGAAGTTTTTCCTTGAGTGTAAACATCGAATCCAATATGAGATCGGCACCGGCCTCTTTTAACGCCAAATCGGGCAAAGGACCGGTATTTACGGCAATCACAAAAATACCTGCGCTATGGGCAGACTCGATACCGAGAGGCGCATTTTCAATTACGATAGCTTGATTCGGCTGTAAATTTCCGGCTTTTTTTAATCCGATAAGAAAAGGTTCGGGATGAGGTTTGCCAAATTTCACATCAAAAGCCGTGACCATAGTATCAGGAGTGAAAATACCGGGAAAATCTTCATCCAATTTATCTAGCAGTGACGGTTGTCCTGATCCGGTTACCAAAACAGGCAACAATCCATATGATTTGACCATCTCCAACACTTCTCGAGCACCGGGCATAATTTTTCTTGAGTTATGTTGTGAAAAAAGTTCGGTTTTACGACCATATACTTTTTCTATTTCTTCATCAGTAGCATCGCGCCCCAATTCTCTTTGAAAAATAATATTTATGGTAAATATTCCCGGCCGCCCTTCGTGCAAATAAAATTCTTCGGGTTTTGTCGTTTTGAATCCAAATTCTTCCATTGTTTGCTGCCAAGAACTGGCATGATCGGGCATAGAATCATACAATACACCGTCCATGTCAAAAAGAACAGCACGAAGATCAAAATTTGGATATTGATGAGTTTGAAGATATTTTTTGAACAGTTTTACCATTAAACGATATGCAATTAAAAATTAAAATATTACTGAGTCCACTTGAAAAAGCAACATTTGATTATCAGTTTATTACAACGTCAAATTTTTGGATTTTGAACATTTTAAAGTAGACTCATTACTCAATAATTAAAACGGAAGAAAAAACATGTTTTTCCCCCTTAAGAAATCATCTTACACTTATAAAAAACTAATAGGAATACTTCTTAAATTCCTTAACCTTTATATAAGGTAGACAATTTTTGTTTTATTGCCTTGGTTTCATCCTCATAGCCGGGTTTTTCAAGTAAAGCAAACATATTTCTTTTGTATGCCTCAACACCCGGTTGGTTAAAAGGATTAACACCCAAAATATAACCACTTATTCCACAAGCTTTTTCAAAAAAGTAAATAAGTTTACCCATGGATTCCTCATCCAATTTGGGAATCTCGATAAGAATGTTTGGCACACCTCCCTCAACATGAGCTATACGTGTGCCAAGTTCGGCCATTTTATTCACTTCATCCACACGCTTTCCTGCAAGATAATTGAGTCCATCAAGATTTTGGCTATCGTAAGGAATTTCAACACGGTAGTTTGGCTCCTTTATGGATATAACTGTCTCAAAAATAGTGCGTTCACCCTCTTGTATCCACTGTCCCATAGAATGAAGATCAGTCGTAAAATCAACCGCTGCAGGAAAAATCCCCTTATTTTCTTTTCCTTCACTTTCTCCGAAGAGCTGTTTCCACCACTCACTAAAATAATGAAGCTTAGGATGATAGTTTACCAAAATCTCTATCTTTTTCCCTTTTTTATATAATTCGTTTCGAATGACGGCATAAATAGCCGATAAATTATATTCGAATGCAATATTTGGACCTGTATTCTTTTCCATTGTTGCCGCACCTTGTACTAATTTACGTATATCAAAACCGGCCACGGCAATAGGCAATAGCCCCACAGGCGTGAGAACGGAATAACGTCCACCTACATCATCAGGAATTACAAACGTTTTATACTTTTCCATGCTCGCCAATGTCCTGAGTGCACCTTTCTTTGCATCTGTGATGGCAACAATACGATTACGGGCCTCCGATTTCCCGACTTTATCTTCCAGTAAATCCTTTAAAAGACGAAAAGCAACCGCCGGTTCCGTTGTTGTTCCCGATTTAGAGATATTGATAATTCCAAAACTCGTATTTTCAAGATATTTAATTAACTCGTAAAGATAGTCTTCACTCAAATTATTCCCGGCATAAACAATTAAAGGATGATCTCTTTTTGTTTGCAACCGATCAAACGAATTGTTCAGTGCATCGATTACGGCTCTGGCACCCAAATAGCTTCCTCCTATACCTACCACAACCACAACATCACAAGCCGATCGCAAAGATTCCGCTGTACTTTCTATTTCTTTGAACTGATCATCTGTAATGGAAGAAGGCAATCTCACCCACCCGAGAAAATCACTTCCCTCCCGACTACCATCGTACAATGCCCGATTACATGCAATTGCGTTTGCTCCTTGCTTCAGTATATCTTCCTCAGGCAACCAATTATACACATATTGAATATTCATTTTTATACTGTCCATAACCATTTATATTAAAAAAATTCGATCAGTTTTTCTATTTCCGCTTTTGGAGAAGTTTTTTCATACAAAATTCGATAAACCGTATTTACAATAGGAATATGAATTTTAAATCGCCGATTCATTTCCACAATACATTTTGCCCCATAATACCCTTCAGCTATCATTTCCATTTCCAGTTGCGCCGTTTTTACCGAGTACCCTTTCCCAATCATAGTACCTAAGGTTCGATTACGACTAAATTGCGAATAACCGGTGGCAAGCATATCACCTAAATAATGTTGTTCGCAAATATTCCGATCCAAAGGCACGACTTCTCTTAAAAAACGTTCCATTTCCTTGGCGCAATTAGCCATCAAAACAGCTTGAAAATTGTCTCCATATAACAATCCCTGACAAACACCCGCAGCAATAGCGTATATGTTTTTCAAAACCGAAGCCAATTCGATCCCTGTTACATCTTCAGACACAGCAGTGTGCAAAATACGCGATCGTATGGCATCTGCCAAAACAGTTGCTTTTTGTATATCCTTACAAGCTGAGGTAAGAAACGACATTCTTTCAAGGGCAATTTCTTCGGCATGACAAGGACCCGACAATACACCTATATTTTCCAATGGCACTTTAAAATTATAGGCAAAATATTCGCTAACTACCATATTTTCATTCGGGATAATGCCTTTTATAGCCGAAACAATAAATTTTCCCCTAAAAACGCTGTTCCAAATTTTTCTAAAATATTGCTTCACAAAAGGAGATGGAATAGCCAATATGATTGTATCCGATTCCTTAATAGCTCTTTCAAGGTTAGAATAAAATGTAATTTGAGCCAAATTAAACTTTACATTGGCAAGATAATCGGGGTTGTGTCCTAAGTCGTAAAATTTTTCTATTTGTTCAGTGCGTCGAATGTACCAATTAATATGCTTTTGATTCATTAATACAATTTTCGCCAGGGCGGTACCCCAAGTTCCCCCACCCACAATACAAATGTTTCCTACTGACTCCATGATAGTTTTAACTTTAAAGGTAGCAAATTTAGGATAATTCCCCTGCATTGGCCACCCATGTTTTAACCATTTCAAGGGTAGGATTGTTTAATCCGAGTTTAAATTTTTTGTTTAATCCGCAAAGTTCTTGATGTAATTTATTCGGATTGACGTTTTCCAAGCTTTTTACTTCATTGTATCCTGCTTTTTGTAAAACCGGCACCCACTCCTCTGAAATACCGATCGCCTTATATTTATCCGGCGTATCTTTTTTAATGGGTTTTTCCGGCCGCATCTGTGGAAACAATAAAACTTCCTGAATAGCCGTTTGACCGGTAAGAAGCATAGTCAAACGATCCATTCCTATACCCATTCCGGCAGTTGGCGGCATACCATATTCTAACGCTCGAAGAAAATCATGATCGATAAACATCGCCTCATCATCTCCTTTTTCTGAAAGGCGAAGTTGCTCCTCAAAACGTTCACGCTGATCAATTGGATCATTTAATTCAGAATAAGCATTCGCCAATTCTTTTCCGTTGACTATCAATTCAAATCGTTCCGTCAGCTCCGGATTCTCGCGATGACGTTTGCATAATGGCGACATTTCAATGGGATAATCGATTATAAAAGTAGGCTGTATGAAATGAGGTTCACACTTTTCTCCAAAAATTTTGTCGATAAGCTTGCCTTTCCCCATCGTTTCATCTTGTTCGATACCCAACTGTTCGCAAACTTCCCGAAGTTCTTCTTCACTCATACCGCTAATATCGATCCCCGTATATTTTTTAATGGCATCTATCATTGTGATTCGCTTGTAAGGAGCCTTGAAATCGATTTCATGATCTCCCACTTTCACTTTTGTTGTACCCAGTACTTGCATGGTAACGTATTCCAACATTTGTTCCACGAACTCCATCATCCATATATAATCCTTGTAGGCAACGTAAATTTCAAGTACTGTAAATTCGGGATTATGAGTACGATCCATTCCTTCATTCCTGAAATCGCGCGAAAATTCGTAAACGCCATCAAAACCCCCAACAATAAGACGTTTCAAATATAATTCATTGGCAATACGCAAATAAAGATCGATATCAAGCGCATTATGATGAGTAATAAAAGGACGGGCAGCGGCTCCACCCGGTATACTTTGCAAAATAGGTGTATCTACTTCGAGATAACCACGCTGATTGAAAAAATCACGCATGGCATTGAATATTTTCGTGCGCTTTATGAAAATCTCTTTAACATCTTCATTTACTATCAAATCGACATAACGTTGACGATAACGTAGTTCAGGATCATTAAATTTATCATACACGACCCCATCTTTCATTTTCACGATAGGTAAAGGTCGCAACGATTTGGCGAGAATCGTCAACGATTGAGCACGAACCGAAATTTCACCTGTCTGTGTGCGAAAAACATATCCTTTAACACCAATAAAATCGCCAATATCGAGTAATTTTTTAAAAACGATATTGTATAAATCTTTATTTTCATCGGGACATAAATCATCACGGGTCACATAAACTTGAATCCGCCCTTTGGAATCTTGCAACTCAACAAAAGAAGCTTTACCCATAATTCGACGACTCATGATACGCCCGGCAATGCTTACTTGCCGTTTTTCATCATCGTCTTTAAATTCGTTTTTTATATCGGTTGAATAAGCATTTACTTCGTATAATTCGGCAGGATAAGGCTCTATCCCAAATCTTTTCAACTCTTCAAGACTTTGTCTGCGAATAATTTCCTGCTCACTGAGTTCTAAATTATGCATCGTACAAATTACCTTTTATCTATTATTGCTTAAATTCATGCAAAAGTACAAAATATATTGCATTCTAGCTGTATGTTAAGGTTTTTTGGTATATCGGCAATATTTATTCTGAAAGTTTT
>FZPS01000170.1_pt17 | contig 24348 bp, 24 predicted proteins | sample 1817821 | NCBI WGS metagenome assembly FZPS01 (sample SAMEA104158645, study PRJEB21678) | metagenome | place: Germany | collected 2015-04-21 | reverse complement strand
CTCATCATATCGTTGTCTGGTTTTTGACATGGCTTTCTTCTCCTTTGCCATTTTGTTTTTATCTTACCAGACTATCCGAAATTATAGCACCGACCCTTATTCTCGGTTCTGTTCAGGGAGACGTACATGATGTAGGCAAATCTATTGTTCATAGCACATTGGTTGGCGCTGGATATGAGGTTATCGATCTTGGTGTTGATGTCGCTCCAGAAGTTTTTGCTCAAAAGGCAATAGAACTTGGAGTAGATGTTGTAGGTGCTTCAGCATACATGACAACGACCACTGCAATGCTGCCTAAAGTTAACGAAGCTCTAAAGGAAGCTGGAATTCGTGATAAAGTGAAATTTGTTATTGGTGGTGCAGCCACTTCTGAGGCTTATGTTGAATGGGCTGGTGCAGACGGATGGGGTGAAACAGCCTGGGACGCAGTTGAAACGATAAATAACCTCTTAAAAAAATAAATCGAAAGGAAGGGATATTAGATGGCGGGCTATATGGATAGGATTGATGAATTAGTAGCAAAGATCAGGGACCGTGTCAGCAAAGAGCCAATGACGCCAGCCCAGCGGGCAGCTAAGGTATTTACTTGGGATACCACTTTAGATCATGCATTTGGCGGATTTGCGTTTTGGGATCCCAGATCTGTAGGTATAACTGATATCAGCACAAAAGAGTTTTATACTGATCCGGTTAAGATGTGTTATTGTCAGATATATGCGGCTGAGCGTTTTGAGCATGACTTTCCGGCTGTTTTTGCCGATATGTACAATATAGATGTTGAAGCATGTGGCACGCCTTTGGAATATCCTGAAGACAGTATACCTGTAATCAAAGAACACCCAATTAAACAAAAGAGCGATTTGGCTAAACTGCGCATTCCAGATCCGTATAAAGATGGTCGTATGCCCTATTTGCTGGAGCTCACAAATCTTTTTAGCCAGAAGGTGGGGGACCTGTTTGGTTGTAGTGTAGCGACAAACATGCCCTTCTCTGGTGTGGTTGGTTTGCGTGGTTATCAAAACGTAATTATGGATATGAGAAAAGATCCACTTTTTGTTCATGAAATGTTGGAGTATATGCTTGAGGTACAGATTGTATTCAATAAAGCTATCATTGATGCTGGCGGTGCACCTGTACCTTGCGATGCCTGGGCAGCTCCACCTAATATTACACCTGCGCAGTGGGAAGAATTTGCCTTGCCCTATGCCACACGGCTAATGGAAGCATTGAAAGCACATAACGGCCAAAAGAGTAATTGGTTCCTGGGTTGGGGTTATAGTATAGTTCCTGACACAGAACGCTTCCTGCGCATGTTCAATGCTTCAGGGTCCGGAATTTGCTTCTTGTTTGAGGAAGATATTGTAGGCCGTGCCGGTTACAGCACCATTGATTTGGAAAAATATTACGAGATCTGTAGGCAGCAAAAAGTTGTTTTATCTACCAGCCTGATGCCCCAGACAATATTTGAAGGGCCAGTTGAAAGGATCGAAAAACTGGTAACCGATTGGCACAAGGTTTGTGGTAAAGGCGGCGGGCATTGTTATTACACTACCGTTCCTCTTGGATCACCTCCAGAACATGTAGAGGCCTATGTCAGGGCTTTGAAGAACTGTCTATATCCGGTTGAATAAGCGTTTCTCTACGGGTGCGGTAATTATTTACCGCACCCTTTAAACAATACCACAAAGCTGAACTAATTTGGAGTGAAATATGTGAACGTCTTGGGTATGGATGCGTCAATAATAGATTCCACTAAATGAGATAGTAATTGGCTGAAGCAAGGGCAACTCGTTTTATAGCAAGACTTGAACCATTGTGCACGTGAATACTTCAAGTCTTATCCCTAAAAACAAACTCTTAATTATGTTATTCCAAAATGAACTGATAATTCTGGAGGAGAACTGAGTAAAGGAAGGTGGAGCAGATGAATAAAAGATACCTGGTAATAATGAGTATTTGGGTCGGTATAATTGTTGGTTTGTATTGTATGCTCTATCAGTTTATACCCTTTCCAGCAAAAAATTTATTATGGGTTACCTTCGTCAGCCTTCCAATCTATTTTGGGGCAGGTGCAAAACCCCAGGAGTTTCCAAATTATTTTTGTAGCATGATCGCGGGTGTTATTTGGGCATTTGTTTATCTTGCTGCAATTAATTGGTTTATTCAAATGGGTGTCAGTGTCCCTTTAACAATGTTAATAGTTGTAGGTGTTATTACAGTAGTTGTATGTGTCTTACACTTAATTATTACAGCAAATACCTGGTTTAATAAGCTGCCGATGATGTTTGGTACTATTGCGGTTCTTTTCCACACTAATGGACAGGATCTACTAACAGTAACAGCTACACTAACGGGGGGTCTTATTGTAGGCTTGCTTTGTACTGTAGGAACCAACTGGTTATCAAAAGCCTTAATTAAAGATCAAGCCTGATAGGAATCATTCTCCAGTTACAGAGACAGATATAGTTAGCACTTCCACACCCTTTCTCCAAGATATCCCTTCTTGAAACAAGAGGGGATGTCTTTTCCTTTTCTAGTTGTAGAAGTTTCGCGGGCGGATAAGGGACAGGGCCTATCCCTCCGCCCGATCGGAGGGATAGGTTCACCAGCGTTCGATGATCTTTTTCAATTCGTTTACAACCACGAATTAAGGGTATATTTTATATTAGGGGGGCAATAAAATCCAAGATAACGGAGTGAGTGTTGTGAGTACCATGGAAGATGTCGCTGGGGTTGTGGAGTCCTATAGAGACCAGATGGTGAAATTCCTGGTTGATTTGTGTTCTATCCCTGCTGTTAATCCTTCTTTCGGTGGTGAGGGAGAGTACAGGCGCGCCATGTGGCTGGCCAATTTTCTGAAAAAGCGCCAACTGCCAGTTGAGATTGTGGAAGTTGATGATGATTCTGTGCCGGAAGGGAAGCGGCTCAACTTGGTCTGCCGTTTGCCCGGCAGTGGCGAAAAAGGGACACTCTGGATCGCCGGGCATTTGGATACTGTTGCTGCAGGGGACCTCAACGCTTGGGAGACCGATCCCTTTTCACCGGTTGTTAAAGATGGCCGCATTTACGGCCGCGGGGTCGAGGACAATGGACAGGCCATCGCCTGTATGGTCTTCACAGCTTTGGCTTTAAAACAGTTGGGGTTGAAGCCAAAGAAGGATTTAGGCCTGCTTTTTGTCAGTGATGAGGAGGCAGGCAGCACCTATGGGCTCAAAGCTTTGGCTGAACAGGGATTATTTAAACCCCAGGATGAGGCGCTGATACCTGATTCAGGGGTTCCTGATGGGAGTTTTATCGAAGTAGCGGAAAAGTCCATCTTGTGGTGCCGGTTTACTGTAATCGGCAAGGAGACCCACAGTTCAATGCCGCATGTCGGCATCAATGCAGGATGGGTGGGATCCCTTTTTGCTGTAGAGCTGATTGAAAAACTGCGCAACAAATACCGGGACCGTGACCTGTTGTACAATCCCCCTTATTCAACTTTTGAATTGACTCAGAAATTCGCTAACGTCAGCAGCCCCAATGTGGTGCCGGGAAAGGATGTTTTCACTGTTGACTTTCGGGTGCTGCCGTCTTGGGACCTTGATGCAATAGTGAGCGATATCGAACAAATGGTGACCAAATATGAGTATCAGTACAAAGTGACAATTCATTATGAGTTTATCCAGAGGCTTGATGCGCCTCAACCTACATCGCCTGAGGCTCCTGTAGTTAAAAAATTGAGCAATATCTTAAGACAGAGGGGGCTGGCGCCTAAAATCGGGGGAGTCGGTGGAGGAACCTGTGCCGCCATCTTAAGGGAGATGGGAATCCCTGCAGTGGTCTGGTCAACCCTTAATGAACTGGCGCACCAGCCTAATGAATACGCTGTTATCGACAATATGATAGAGGATACGAAAACATTTATCGCCTTGTCTTTGGCCTAAACTGATAGCAGAGGCAGTCTAGAGGGGCCAACCGTCTGTAGGCGACCGATCAGGGGGACTGTCCCCCCGCGCGATCAGTGGGACAGGTTGACTGATCGGACCAAACACCGGGGCAGTATGCCGCCCGGTGTTTGGTTTTGCTGGCTTCGTCCTGCTGCTTGCGATTCCGGTGTAACTTTATCTAAGGCTAGTCGCAGACGACAGCCGATCGGTTCCTATGACGCCATCATGGTACATAGTTGCCTGGCTCAACTTCTATGTTTTGCTTCGCTTGTCGTTAACCGCTCCTTTGTCAAAACAACCTTCCCAGGTCGCTGTGCTGGCAAGGATAAACCGGCAGTTCAGAGACCGATAAATGGGACTGTCCCTTTGTAATGTCCCAACGTCAACTAATGCTAAAATTTGTTCACCGACCGAGTAAGTGGCACTGTCCCCTCGCCAATCAAGGAGACAGGTTGTTGTAATCATCAAGACAATCACCCAGGACGTCACCGCTGGGGGAATACGGTCGCTGTGCTGGAGGAACTGCGCAAGGGATCACAGGAGTTCAACCGCGGGGAAACCGTACCGTGTGGTAGAACCGTTCCAGCGCGCAATGACGCGCTAACAAGCATCACGAAAAAGGGATCCATGATAAGCTAATACTTGAAATTTAGAGAAAAAAGTGGTATTTTGACATTAACCAACTGGTTATTTAAAAGGAGAGAGATATTTGAAACCTGCTGTCAACAGTGATGCTCGGGAGCGAATTCTTAATGCAGCAATCAAACTTTTTTCAGAAAAAGGGTTTGATGCAACTCGCGTCAATGAAATAGCTGATGCCGCAAAGGTCAATAAAGCTCTTATTTATTACTATTTTAAGAGCAAAGAGGATATTTTGGATTGTATGTTGGAATTGATCCTCAAGCGTGCGGTTTCCATTACTTTAGACTTTATTCATGCAAATATCGTACAGATGATTGAAAACGGGCGGTTGGATATTAAACCCGATCGCATGCATTTTGTCGATGAAGAGGCCAAGCAGGAATTTTTAAATAATGCTTATGCCTTCCATAACCAGGTGGTGGACTTTGTTCTTAACAACAGGCAGATCATCCGCATTTTAATGCTTGAGTCTCTCAAAAGCGGTAAGCACCGCAATGATTTATTTCGCTTATTGAATTTCACAAAAGGCACAAAAGATAATCTGATTTTTCATACCATATCAGATGCCGATCTGGAATTCAATTATTCAGATGACATGGTTTTGTTTAAATTTTTCTTTTCTATAATACCTCTTATCTGTTTTGCCGCTTTCTATGAAGATTATCAAACAGTGACTTCGCTGACTGATGAAGAACTGCGCAGTTCTTTTCTACGTTGTTACCAGATTCTTACTGTTTCCTTGGTTGAGGGAAGTGATATCTTACTGCGAAATAATATTGGGAATTAGTATGAGAATAAGTGCCCGTTCATTATTTGTCTCATACATTAACTAGTTGGTCGGTTAGGAGCAGTGAGTTAGCGGGCTTGCTGTTTTAAAACAAATTTTTTGGTTTTTTTGGGAGGGGAGAATGATGAATAAGTTAAAGAAGTCTGTGGTTGATTTAGTGCTGCGCTATTTGTCTAGCAACCCCATGGATAAGCTGCCTGAACTATTAAATCTGGCAGAAAAGCTGGATCGCGGAAACCTGCATGCTTCTTCGATTCAGGCGGTGCGAAAGTGGCTGCTAGATGAAAATGGTGTCTGGTATCATTTTGTAGAGGATTTGTTCAGAGATGTGGACCTTAAGATTATACAAAAAGCTGTGGAGTGCTTCCTGATTAACGCTACTCTTGACAGCAAAGCCCGGACTCTTGAAGCTCAATATGATTGCAATATACCATGGGCAATCCTGATGGACCCCACCAGTGCCTGCAACCTTCACTGCATCGGATGTTGGGCTGCTCAGTATGGGAACAAACACAATTTATCTTATGAGGTGTTGGATTCCATCTGCCGACAGGGGAAAGAATTGGGCATTTATTTTTATATTTTTTCCGGCGGGGAACCGCTTTTGCGCAAAAAAGACATCATCCGCTTGTGTGAAGCGCACCAAGACTGCTTTTTCTTTTCCTTTACCAATGGCACATTAGTTGATGATGAATTATGTGAAGAAATGCGGCGTGTTGGGAACTTTTCGCTGGCCTTTTCTATCGAAGGGGATGAAGAGGCTACCGATATGAGGCGTGGCAAAGGCACCTACCGCAAAGTCATTGAGGCGATGGATCGAATGCGTGCCCATAAGTTGTTGTTCGGTTATTCTACCTGCTACCACCGCTACAACACTGAGAGTGTTGGTTCAGACGAATTTGTGGATGACATGATTGCCCGCGGCTGCCGGTATGCGTGGAATTTCACCTATATGCCTATTGGGAAGGATGCTCGCACTGATATGTTGGTGACTCCAGAGCAGCGGGCTTATATGTACCGGCGTATCCGTGAAATAAGAATGACTAAGCCCTTATTTGCAATGGACTTTTGGAATGACGGCGAATACACCGACGGCTGTATTGCAGGTGGACGGCGCTTTTTGCATATTAATGCCGCCGGCGATGTGGAACCCTGTGCCTTTATTCATTACTCCAATGTGAATATTCATGATGTGTCACTACTGGAGGCGCTGCGCTCACCTTTGTTCATGGCTTACCGCAGAAATCAGCCATTTAATAACAACCATTTGAGGCCTTGTCCCTTACTGGACAATCCAGATGCGCTTGCCGCAATGGTGAAAGAATCAGGTGCCAAGTCCACTGATATGGAAGCCCCTGAGGATGTAGACGCCCTGTGCGCAAAAACCCGTCCCGCAGCAGAAAAATGGGCGGTGATGGCTGATAAGCTTTGGGAGGAACATAAATGCGCAACTGGTATACAAAGTAATTAAAGTAATCATGACAGAAAAGTTGCGGTTGAAGTTGCTGCTGACTAGTGCGGTCGTTTCCTGGCACTGTTCTCCTGTGCGATCAGGGGGACAGGTTGACTGATCGGACCGGACACCGGGACAGTAGACTGCCCGGTGGTTTTGTTTTTCTGGCTGATCCCCAAATCAGGGAAACAACCGATCGAGATACAGCGGGCCCGATCGGAGGGACAGGTTGACTGATCGGGCCTATAACCGGGACTCTCCCCGCGGTGAGGGTGCTAAAAAACGTCCCTTTGTTTCCCTGCAGAGTCAAAGTGATAGAAAAGCCTAATAACTAAAACAGTACCGCCCGCAGCTTGGTTTATATTTTTGTGATAAATTGAGGCGGTATGCTGTCACTTAACCATATTCCGTCTTTTTCCTGATAAAAGTTGATCCCTGTTTTGTAGGCTTCCAGCGCTGAAATCTGCAAAATTGTCGGGTTTTTTGTTCTGCGAAGGCCGACCTGATAAGCAGTTTTAATGTCAAGAGATAGATGGACATACTGCCTGCCCATTGGTTTTAATCCGGTTTTTAAAATCAGTTCTGCTGCTTTTGCTGTTGTGCCGTGATATAAGACCTTTGGCGGTTCTGTGGTTTCCTTCTCTATTTTGGATGGCAGGGAATGGCCGTAAGTTGCTCGGATTTTCCCATCCTTTATTTCAAACCGTGTTTTCTCGGATTCATTGATGACTTTTTGTAGATCATCTACTGTGACATCTTTAAAGCTCCTGGAGTGTTTTTTTAATCCCTGCAATAATGCCTCAATATCCACCCAACCCTTTTCATCTAAAGTTAAACCGTAGTTCTGTGGGGCGTGTCTTAAAGCATGTGCCATTGTTTTGCTCAGTTTTATGTATTTTTTCTCCATCTTAATGCTCACTCCTGTGCACTATTATAGCTTATGCGTGGCGGACCCGAACATTAGAGCGGGATTGTTGGCCAGCCAAAGGCACAGTTTCCGCAGCAGGTGGCGCCTCAGCAGGCACTGTTTGACAGATCGAACAGAACCACGTGACTATCCCGCTGGGGTCAAGAGGACGAAAAATTGAATCTCGTGCTAAGGCTCTCATCCCTGAATTACATCTATCATCCTACCTAACTTCCAGGAAGCAAAAAGAACGGCTAGGGTCTTGTCACATCTCAAGGGAATGGAAGATAGGTATCTCGGTCCTACTGGAGTGAACAGGGGAGACATTCCCAAGCAGTCTAGGATTTAAACATGGAGAAAATATTTCCCAACGGGAAGTCATAGCAACGACTTGGTGGATATCAGATGAATTACAGGTACAAGCAGCAGGTATAAGCCCGTAAACCGAAATGCAACAAATTACTTATTATGGTAATGTTAATAATTTTTAGCAGGTTCATTATCCCTCTTTGTAGAAGATAAAGTAATATTAATAGCTTGATTTGTATGCCATTTATCATTCAAAGGGGTCTTGTTAATGACAAAAAAATATGAAATTCGTGACCCTATTTACGGTTTTATTGAATTAGATAGCTGGGAAAGGGATATAATTAACCACCCTATTTTTCAACGTTTACGCCGAATTAGGCAATTGGGGTGGACTGATATGGTTTATCCCGGCGCGATGCATACCCGGTTTGAACACTCTTTGGGAGTAATGCATTTAGCTACTAAAATGTACGAAAAAATTGTAGAAAAGAAAAGGGATTACCTGGAAAAAAAGTTGGGTTTTAATGATAGCGGTTTTGATATTGATAAAAAATTTATTAGGCTAGCATGCCTTTTACATGACGTTGGCCATTCACCCTTTTCCCATGCAGGCGAGGAATTAATGGATAAAAAACCTAATACAGATAAACGGTATAAACATGAGGATTATTCAGCGGCAATAGTTGAATATAAATTCAAGGAAATCATTGATGAACATCCTCAAAATGAAAACTACCATATTACTGTAAAGCAAATCAGTGATTTTTTGAGGGGAAATGCCGGGATAGGCCGCAGGTTACTTTGGCGAAATCTTATAGACGGCCAGATTGATGCGGATAGAGCAGACTACTTGTTAAGGGATTCCTATCATATCGGTACAAATTACGGTAGCTATGATCTGAAACGGCTACTTGTTACACTGACTATTGCTGAACATCCAGAAACGGGAACTCCAATAATTGCCGTAGAAGAGGGAGGTTTGCATGCTGCCGAAGCACTAATTATTGCTAGATATTTGATGTTCACCCAGGTATATTTCCATCATACCAGAAGGGCTTATGACCACCATATTGCGCAAGCAATGAAAGCGTTATTGCTTGAAGAGATAGGAAGGGAAACATTTTTACCACCAATATCATTGGAGAATATTGATAACTACCTTTCATGGGATGATTGGAAAGTCCTTGGCCTCCTTAGTGAAGGGAAGGGTGGTAAGGATGGAAGCGCACTAAGAGAAAGAAAGCATCACCGTTGTGTATTCTCTACATCCGAAGTGCCAACTGAGGAGGAACTTGACCACTCAGAAATAGTACGAGAGAGATTATCAGAACTAGTACAGTTCGTAGATGAACCAGAAAAATCATGGTATAGCGCTGGGGAAAAAGATATAATGATCGAAAAGAATGTGGCACCCGGTGTGAAAGAAACGTGGCCTTTATCCACTTTCTCTAACATAGTTAAAGGGTTGGTACCTATACGCCAACGGCGAATATATGTGTACAAGATAGAAGTAAGGCAGAGTCGCTTTTAAAAAAACTTTTAAATTAAAAGGAGGGTTAACATTGCCAATTCAGTTTACGGAAAAATGGGATCAATATGGCTTGATAGCAGAATTGACTCATAAGCTCCAGAGAATTTCGCCCCAATTTGGTAAAACAGTATTGCAGAAACTTGTTTACATTTTACAAGAGATTTATCAGGTTCCTTGCGGTTATGATTTTATATTATACAACTATGGACCGTATAGCGAGGTTCTTGCGGATGATTTAAACTTTTTGGCTTCAATGGACGGGGTCAAGATTGACTGGAGTCGTGGGTTGGGATATGAAATTAAAGTAACTGGTAAAACAGAGCATTTCAGAGATAGAGGGAAAGAGTTTCTAACCAGATATGCATCCCAAATAGATGAACTGGTTGAGAAATTTGGTGGCCTAAATGCTAAGGAACTTGAATTGCGATCCACGATTATTTATGTTGCCAAAGAAGAGCCTTTGAAGGAAAAGGATTTGCTTAACCGTGTGAAAGAGATCAAACCGTATTTTTCGGTTGCTGTAATAGACAATGCCTATAAAGAATTGAAGCCTTTACTTTAGGCGTAACATGACTTGTGCAAGACAGTGGGACAAGTACCTGGTTCCCTCTAAAAATATCAAACGAGAAGAACTAGCCTATCGTTGGTTCATTTTTGTTCGTTCAGAAGGTCTGTTGAGAGAGTTGTTCCTTTCAAAAAATGCGTGCTCTAAGGATAGGGGAGTTGGTACATTATCCTATCTCCACTAAAAGGGATGTAAAACAAACACTTCACATGCCTAATTTTTGAGATTGTCCCTTTTGAGTCAAAGTCACCGTCGATTATGGCGAATATCGTTTGATCCAGTAGACACCACAGCAGATGGCCCAACAGGCTAAAAATAAGTCATATTGAAGTGTTAAGCAATTCTAATAAGGTAGTTTTACACAGTCTGACATCCCTTTGCTTCCCTTTCCTGGCAGTGTACAATTTTTGTAGGTAATTGAGTGTCTCATGTAGAAAAAAGAGACCTCAATAATGGTCATCTTTTCAGATGGCCAACTCCCCGTCAAGGAGTGTGAGGTCTCTATGCTGGATATTCGTCATGTGGTAGGTATTGTCCTGTTTCTTATCAATGGGTTATGGAAAATTATTAGATCAGGCTGTGATTATCAAACATTGGAGGAACAGCTGCAAGTACTTTCGCAGCAGGTTACAACCAGATGGGGTATTGACAATATTCCTGGGATATATTACTATACTCCAGGGTGGAAAAATATGCCAAGGGCGCCAAGGAAAAGAAGTGTAAATGGGATATATCATATTATTATGAGAGGTATAAATCGACAAAGTATATTCGAAGATGATGAGGATTGTACTAAGTTTATTCAGACATTGCAAAGATATAAAAAAGTTTGTGGATATGAATTATACGCATATTGCCTTATGGGTAATCACCTGCATATGCTGCTGATGGAAGGTAAGGAGTCAATAGAGCAGATCATGCGGAGGATATGCGGTAGTTATGTCTTTTGGTACAATCAAAAGTATGGTAGGGTTGGCTATTTATTTCAAGATAGATATATGAGTGAACCAGTAGATGATGACAAATATTTTCTTACCGTCCTGAGATATATTTATCAAAACCCAGTAAAAGCTGGATTAGTAACAAGTGTTGAAGACTATCCATGGAGTAACTATAAAGAATACACCAAGAGAAATGGCAGGGAGATAGAATTTGTACTTGGAATGTTTAGTACGAATAGAGATGAAGCGATGAAAAGTTTTATTGAATATGTTAACAAGCCAAATAATGATGAATGCCTAGAAATATCAAATAAGCGTAAGATAACGGATGAAGAAGCAAGGAGTATCATCAGGAAACTATGTAAAATCGATCCTATAGATCTACAAAAGCTTGATATGTCCACACGAAAAGCATACTTGAGCAAGATAAAAAAAGAAAGTTGCATATCCATAAGACAGATAGAGCGAATAACCGGAATAAACCGGGGGATTATCTTTAGGGCATAGTATGACAGCAACCCCATCCCACATTCCCCTTGGTATTCAGCAGCCCTGTCCTCTTAGCACGTAACTTCCTGTCGTATGGAGTGTGACAACAACCCCGTCCCCTTGTCACGCCCTTGTCACGAGAATTCCCATAGAAAAAGGAGTTTAAGGAATAAAGAGCGAAAACTCCCTTTACTGAAGGAAACTGGCCTTTAAAAGGGCAACTATTATTAATAGGAGTGATGAATTGAAAGATATTAAGTTATACAATGTTATTTTTCCACTTTGGTTTGTTCTGTTTTTACCGCCGGTTATACTTATAACACTGGTAGGCAATTTTGTTATTGACTCATTAGTGGTAATCGCCTGCTTTTTTATATTTAAGTTAGCTGATATACAAAAAAGTCTTATAGAATTTTATAAAGGAAGCATATTGAAGGTTTGGATCTTTGGATTTATAGCCGATATTATTGGAGCCTCAATACTGTTTATATTAGGGATGATAGATCCTCTGGAACTACCCAATGATATGATTACAGGAATTAATTATGACCCATTTAGCAATCCCGCCGCTGTTGTAGTGATAATAATCGCTATGCTGGTGTCAGCAGTTTTTATATTTATGTTTAATTATAAAATTACCTTTTCTAAACAAATTAATGATAAAAAGTTAAGAGCAAAAGTAGCAATAGCTATTGCACTCATTACGATGCCATGGACATTCTTGCTGCCGACGAAATGGTTTTATTAAAATGATTTTATTAATTGATGATCAGTAACTCGGAGTGAAGAGACTGCCCTATTTTTATCCAATCGATAGCATAAGGTAATGTCGACCGGTGTGTGACAACAACCCCGTCCCCGTGTCACGGTGTGACAGCAACCCCGTCCCCGTGTCACACCCCCGTGTCACACCCGTGTCACACTAAAGTTTACGTTATAGATAGAAGGAACCATTCTTATAAAAATAGTATATATTTATCTAAACATTGCATTCTAATTTCAGGAGGTGAAACAATTGCTTATAGTAGGAATTAATGGCAGCCCTAATCAAGATGGCAACACAGTTTTTCTTCTCCAAGAAGCATTGGCAGTTGCGGAAAAAGCAGGGGCTGAAACAAAAATGCTGCATGTAAAAGAAATACTCGATGATCTTGAATCCCCATTTTGTGAACTCTGTTCTTCTCCCTGTGATGGCAGTTGTGCAGAGGGAAATAAGTTGGGAGAGGCCTTTGAGCTGTTAAAACAAGCTGATGGGGTGATGATGGGCAGTCCTGTTTACTTTGGAACAGTGTCAAGCCAACTCAAGGCTTTTTGGGATAAAACACGTGTCCTCAGGAGGGAAAAGGCTCTGATCAATGTTGTCGGTGGAGGGATTGCAGTCGCCGGTGCCCGCTTTGGGGGGCAGGAAACCACCCTCAGGGCGCTCCACGATATGATGCTGGTACAGGGCATGACGATTGTTGGGGATGGTTATGTGGATTATGACTGCGGCCACCAAGGGGCCTGTGCCCAGCGGCCTGCCCAAAATGATGAAAACGGCATAAAAAGAGCGAGAATATTGGCGCAGCGTGTTGTTGAAGTTGCAAAGGCCACGATGAGTTTAAGGAAACCATAGACGGGGTGGTAGCCTTTGGCACAAAACCTATCCATTCGTGAAGAGATCGAACAGCGGGAAATAGAGTATCTTGCCCCCTATGCCGCGCTGTGTGTCAAATCCAAAGGGCGGCTTTACCCGGAAGAGCCCTGTTCTGTGCGAACAGCATATATGCGTGACCGTGACCGGATTATTTACTCCAAGGCTTTCCGCAGATTGAAACATAAAACACAGGTTTTTATTGCCCCAGAGGGTGACCATTACAGAACAAGAAGCACCCATACCATTGAGGTTTCACAGATTTCCCGCACCCTGGCCAGGGCACTGCTGCTCAATGAGGACCTAACTGAGGCTATAGCTTTAGGGCATGACCTGGGCCATACACCATTTGGGCATACAGGTGAAGCAGCTATCAATGAAATCTTTACACCGGGCTTTCGTCATAATGAGCAGAGTCTACGGGTTGTAGATAAGCTGGAGGGGGAACGTGGATTAAATCTCAGCTGGGAGGTGAGGGACGGTATTCTCTGTCATACCGGACCCAAATTACCCAGCACATTGGAGGGCCAGATCGTTAGGATCGCGGACCGCATCTCCTATATCAACCATGATATAGATGATGCTATCAGAGCCGGGATCATCAGTGAAGATGACCTGCCTAAAGAGTGTGTCGAGATCCTGGGCAACCGTCATAAGGTAAGGATCAACACCATGGTGACAGATATTATAAAAATGAGCAGGGGCAAGCCTGTAATCTCCATGAGTGATGATGTCCGGCAGGCGACAGATAAGTTGCGAGAGTTCCTTTTTGAGCGGGTTTATATCGGTTCTGCAGCCAAATTGGAAGAAGCCAAGGCACAACAGGTGGTAAAAAACCTTTATGATTATTTTCTAAAGAACCCTGATCTGTTGAGCGATGACATCAAAGCCAGGATTTCCAGTGAAGGGTTGGAAAGGTGTGTTGTGGACTATATTGCGGGGATGACCGACCGCTTTGCTATGAAAACCTTTGAAAGGTATTTTGTGCCTAATGTTTGGATGAAGTAGATAAGGAGCAGGAGTTTTTTATACCCGTAGAGAACTATTATCGAGTCACAAAAAGGAACGGGTGTTTGCAAATGGCCGGCTTGATCCCTGAGGAATTCTTGGAGGACCTCCGCGGCAGAACTGATATTGTTGAGGTTATCAGTGAATATGTCCCTTTAAAAAGGACCGGGCAGAACTATGTAGGGTTATGCCCCTTTCATCAGGAGAAAACCCCTTCATTCAGCGTATCCCCTGCCAAACAGATCTTCTATTGTTTTGGCTGTGGGGTGGGGGGTAATGTATTCTCTTTCTTGATGAAAATTGATAATATCTCTTTTTTAGAAGCTGTAGAGCTTTTAGCTGAGAGGCAGGGAATGGAGGTTCCCCGCACCCGTGGCGCCCGGGAGAAACAGGAGCGAAGGGAAAGGTTCTATGAACTGAATGCTCAAGCAGCAGATTATTATCATAGAATATTATTACATGGGGATGCAGCAGAACGTGCCCGGCGCTATTTAAGCGGACGAGGGCTTAAAAAAGAGTCCTGGGTAAGATTTATGCTGGGTTTTGCTCCTGCCGGACAGGGCCTTCTGCAGTTTCTTAGGGGAAAGGGTTACACCATCCAGGAGATCAGGGAAGCAGGGCTTTTTATTGAACGGTATGGAAGATTCCAGGAGCGCTTTCAGGGCCGTGTCATCTTCCCCATATTTGATCACCGGGGGCATTGCCTGGGTTTTGGGGGGCGAGCCTTAGGGGATGAGCAGCCCAAGTACCTGAACTCACCGGAGTCAGCCATTTTCAATAAAAGCCGCAACCTTTATGGCTTACACCTGGCATTACCTGCGATTCGGGAGAAAAAACAGGTTATCGTGGTAGAGGGGTATATGGACTGCATCACAGCCCATGAATACGGTTTTCGCCATACAGTTGCCTCCCTGGGAACAGCGTTTACCCAGGAGCAGTCCAGGCTGTTGCTGCGCTACACAAAAGATATTATTTTAGCTTTTGATCAGGATACCGCCGGCTCCGCTGCCACGATGAGAGGTGCCGGACTTCTCCAGGAAATGGGAGGCAGAGTGATGATACTCGATCTTCCGGAAGCCAAGGATCCGGATGAGTTTCTGCGCTCCCGGGGAAGAGAGGCTTTTGCAACAGCTCTGACTGAGCGCACAACCGGTTTTCTGGAGTTCAGGCTTGACCAGCTGCTGAACAAATATAACCCTGACAATCTGGCGGACCGGGCGGAGATAGCCAGAGCTTTGGTGGATGAGTTGGCCAGGATCCAGGACCATGTGGTGCGGGAGGGTTTCATCCGCATGGCTGCTCAGCGGATTCATACCTCTGAGGAAGCCATTCGGTTGGAATTGTCCCGATATCTCCGGAAATATCGATTACAGAAGGATAAAACTGATAAAAATAGATATAATATGGAACAAGGCAAACAAACTTTCGAAAAGCAGCCTCTAGCTGCTATAGAGGCTGCCAGGAGAGGGCTTTTCAGTTTTATGTTCCAGGATCCCTCTCTTTACGAGCGTGTTAAACAGGAACTGGGTTGGGAAGTTTTTTCAGGTAAGTACGAAAAATACCTCAATCTTTTTGAAAAAAAGGGCTGGGACAGTGCAGCAGATCTGCTCAATCAGCTGGCAACTGATGAGCAGCAGGAATTGGCTGCCCTTCTGATAAGCACAGAGGATATCCAGCTGGACAAAATACAGAGGGAAAGATTAATAGATGACTATATCAGGACATTAAAGAAAGGGCAGCTGCAGACAGAAATCGCTAGGAAACAGTCTGCTTTAAAGGAATTTGAAAAAAACGATAATCAGGAAGGAATTAAGAACCTGTTAGCAGAATTATACCTACTGTACGAAGAATTGGAACGCCTAAAAACACCAAGAACAACGGATTCGATGAGCCAGGAAAGGGGGGAATGATATGAAAGAAGAACAATCAAGGATTGATGCAGTAAAAGCCTTAATTGAGCGCGGGAAACAGAAAGGTTCTCTTTCCTACCAGGAAATCATGGATACCCTCCAGGGCTTTGATATGACTCCCGAACAGATAGACAGCATTTATGAACATTTTGGGGCCATCGGAATTGAGATCAGTCCGGATGGGGCAGCAAAGACCGATGCCAAAAATGGTGAGGCAGTAGATGATGAGACTGAAGTTGATCTCTCTGTCCCAGAAGGTGTTGCTATCGATGATCCTGTTCGCATGTACCTGAAAGAGATAGGCAGAATCCCTTTGCTGACAGCTGAAGAGGAAGTGGAATTGGCGAGGAGGATTGAGCAGGGGGATGAGGAAGCCAAACGCAGACTTGCAGAAGCCAATTTGCGGTTGGTTGTGAGTATTGCCAAGCGATATGTAGGAAGGGGTATGCTCTTTTTGGATCTGATCCAGGAGGGCAATTTGGGCTTGATCAAGGCAGTAGAGAAATTTGATTACCGCAAGGGGTTTAAATTCAGCACCTATGCCACTTGGTGGATCAGACAGGCGATTACCAGAGCTATCGCTGATCAGGCTCGCACCATCCGTATACCGGTGCATATGGTAGAGACCATCAATAAACTGGTTAGGGTTAACCGTCAGTTAATGCAGGATCTGGGAAGGGATCCGACCCCGGAGGAAATCGCTCAGGAAATGGATATTCCGGAGGAACGTGTGCGGGAAATCATGAAGATTGCCCAGGAACCTGTTTCCCTGGAGACACCCATCGGTGAGGAGGAAGACAGCCACCTGGGGGATTTCATTGAAGATGAGGATGCTCTGGCACCTGCAGAGGCTGCATCCTTTATCCTGCTCAAAGAACAGCTGGAAGAGGTGCTGGAAACCTTGACCCCCAGAGAAAGGGATGTGCTGCGATTGCGGTTCGGCCTTGAGGATGGGAAAGCCAGGACCTTAGAAGAGGTGGGACAGAAGTTCAAGGTGACCAGAGAGCGTATCAGGCAGATTGAAGCCAAGGCTCTGCGCAAACTGCGCCATCCCACCAGAAGTAAAAAATTGAAAGATTATCTGGAGTAAATAAAAGCCCCAAAGATACAATGAGGGGCTTTTTGTTTTATTATAAACCCTTTATTTAACCAGATTTTTATCCTTCAACAAAACCGCTTCTGGTTCGATCATGCCGAGTTTTTCTCTGGCAAGGTATTCTACTCTATCCGGCGATTTCAGCTTGAGTACTTGGAGTTCATATGCTTTGTTTTCCCGTTTTAGCTCTTCAACAAGTGCGGCTGATCTCTCGACTTGGTAGCTAAGGGCGATTGCTGTGTTTTGAAGGTGGATAAAAGATAGTAATAAAAGTCCCAAAAATAGTACGGAAGATACTAGTATGATGCGTGCCTTACTAATTCGAGGTTTATGCCGCAGCTTGATCTGCTGCTGTGGAAGTTGTTGAGGTAGCGGATAGCCGATCAGTTGTTCCAGTGTTACTACCCTCCTTTCCTACGACCTGCGCTTTCTTCCGGGTTTTTTCCTGCCCTGTGTTCTTATCTTTTCCTCATCGACGACCTTTTTAGGGTAGTACCACCTACCGCTTATTCTCTGTCCTTGCAAAGATTCTGCTCTGCGGGTTACACTGCTGGGATGGACTCCTAGAATTTTTGCTGCTTCAATGGTGGTGTAGTAGTTTTGCAAATCATTCTCTGCATCGGCTAATGCATCTTTTTGCTCATCTAGCACACTGAGCAGATCCTCCAACTCTTTCTGCACTGCCCGCAACTTAATGGCTGATAAATAATCATTACGGTCCAGGGCTTGCAGGAGTTCTTCCTTATAATGCTCAATTTTTTCTATAATATAGCTGCGCATAAAAGGTATGACTCCTCTGCTTTAAGAATGCAGTGCTATGCGGTAATACCCCACCGAATGCAATATCATTTTTCATTATGACATATAATGCAATATATTGCAAGAAAAAATGCATTGTCTGTATATCCTTTTTGTGGGGTTCCACTTCATTATAAGGATTAAAAAAGTAAAGATATGGCGTTTGCTGAGGCAGGATGAGCCGGAACAGAGGGGTATAAGGGTACTAAAAATTATAAGAGGGTGCTGGATGTCTGTATGCAGGTAATACACTATAATTCGTAATGCTGGTATTTCCTTTCAGCTATATACTGGATGCGAAAATAGAGAACGGCTGAGATGGATGTGACCAGCAAAAGTAGGAGAGAATAGCCCAACCACCAGGGAACTATCAAGTACAGTCCCACACAAATACCGGCCATGATGGCTAAGAAGATCATAGAGATGAGCATAATGAACAGAACGTTCAGATTGTTTTTGACAGCACGCTGGGGGTCCTCCCAGTCAAAATAAGGGCGTTCACTATCGATCAGGATTCCAAGGGCTGTAATTACACCCACCGCGGACAGGCTCAGTAAACCCAGCATTAAAGCATCTAGCCAGGTTAAATGCAAGAGGATAATTGACAGAACGAAAATGGGAAGTGTACAGACAAAATTTACGATCAGGGTATACCAGAACTTGGCTTTTACTTGTTCTCGGGGACTGACAGGGATCAGCTGAGACAGGGTGAACAATTTTCCCTCCCGGGAAAGTGCCGATGGTGAGAGGGGTATGGTTCCTGCGATAAAGATCATAAATCCGATTATACCCAGTTTTAGATAGGGGTATTTGCTCAGAAAAGGATAAAAATTGCCGATCTCCTGCAGCGAACCCTGAGTAAACAGGGGGATTAACATAAAAATCGGAACGATAACAGCTATCGGGAGGACATTCATCAGGAAAACAGGGGTGCGGATGAAAAGCCGGTGCTCCCGAAGCAGCAGGGCTTTGAACGGTGATGAACTGCTCCAGCTATCAGCGCTGTTTGTGACACGATGCTTTTTTGCTACCTCTTCACCTGCAAACAATCCCCGGTAAAAATACCTGTTTCCCAGGACCAGCATCAAAGCCACCAAGGCTGCGGTCAATGCCAGAAAAAGCCCGAGGTTGAGTAGGCCTTCGATACTGCCTGCCATAGCCAGTGATTTGGCTGCCCAAATTGCGGGAGGAAAGCTGCTCCCTACTTCAGATAACAATGATCCATGGGTTTGGAGCATCGCTTGCAGAGATGAGAGCTCTTCACCCTGGGGAAGTGACTGCATAAAAAACTGGATACCTATGGCAAAGGCCAGTGAGATCACATAGGTCAGGATGGTGAAGGTGTCTTTAATGCGTTTACTGCGTGCCTTACTCATTATAAGAATGGATAATACAGCTGCCGGAACCAGGGGCAGCACGGGGAAAACCAGGAATATAACAGATGCCAGGAAGATATACGCTGCTCCCAGTCCTTCCCCCTGGAAGAAGATGAACAAAGGGGGTAGGATCAAAACGAGCTGGACCAGATACTGGCTGAACATAACCAGTGAAAACCTGGCACCCAGTACATAAAGGGGTTTGAGGGGCAGTGCTGCCAGCAGTTCATTATCCCGTCCAAAATAAAAAACGCTGATGACCGTCCCGATATCAAATATGAAAATTATAAAGGCAGTGGTAATGAAACTGATAACCAGCACCAGTGCTGGCTCACCCAGCATTTGGCCTACATAGTAGAGCCCTTTAGAAAACATCATAGACATAGAAAAGAAAAAGACCAGGATAAAACCTATCCCCACAACCGCTGCAATGGGCTGCCATAAGTCCTTCTTTTCCACCAGATATTTTTGTTTCATAACTGAAATGCCGAAATAATTACGAAAGGTGACCTTCAGCAGAGCCAAGAAAGGCTTCATTCTGTCAACTCCAAGAAAATATTTTCTAATGTTTCTTTTTCATGATGTTTATTGATATCATCCAGTGTGCCACAGGCGATTATTTTCCCCTTGTTGATAATAGCCACCCGGTCACAAAGCCGCTCAGCTACCTCCAGGATGTGGGTGGAGAAAAAAACTGTATATCCCTGGCGGCAGTGTTCTGCCATCAGATCTTTAAGCAAAAAGGAAGAACGGGGATCAAGCCCCACCATCGGTTCATCCATGATCCAGACAGGGGGGTTGTGCAAAAGCGCCCCGGTCAAAGCGAGCTTCTGCTTCATACCGTGGGAATAACTCTGTACAAGATCACCGATGGCATCTTTTATATTGAAAATGTCCAGGAGGTGCTCTATACGTTTTTTTCTTAGCTTTTCCGGCACATGATACACATCTGCCAGGAAATTTAAGTATTCAATCCCGGTCAACCGGTCATATACATGAGGTTGATCAGGAACATAACCGATCCGGCTTTTTGCTGCCAATGGTTCTTTTTGTACATCTATACCGGCAACACTGATGCTTCCTGCATCAGGCTGCAGCAGGCCGACGATCATCTTAATGGTTGTGGTTTTACCGGCCCCATTTGGCCCGAGAAAACCGAAGATCTCCCCCGGTTTCACTGACAGGGTGACATCATCAACAGCCTTCACTTTTCCTTTGGCATAAGACTTAGATACGCCAACAAGTTCAATCATCGCTTTGTCCTTTCTCGGTATTGATTCCCTTGACTGCGTAGAGCGGCACTAAAATCGGCTTTCAATAAATAACTCTTTAAGGATTCTATTTCAGCTTATTATTTCCTGCTTTTCAATGGACTTTTATCAGGCAGATAAAACAATACCTGTCTGCACTGGCTGCAGACCCACATTTCCAGCTTCATGATGCGCTCCTGTAATTCCGCAAAATCCCCTAATAATATATGCCATCCTCCGGTTTTACCGCCTGTCCGAAACTCCTTAACACCTAGGTATTCCATGTATGTACGGCATTGCGGGCATTTTTTCTCTTCCATAGGTGGTACCTCCTCGATAATAATTGCTCCTTCCCATTTTAATTCTCTATTAGGGTTGGGATAACCTCTGCACATTTGAGCAAAAAAACAAGGATAATCGCTTTGGAAATATTCCACAATAGTTGCTGGTTGAATAAAATAAATAACGCGAAATGTTGACTGCAGCATTTGTTTATCTTATAATTAATCATGTCATAGCGGTCCCCGGTAGCTCAACGGTAGAGCATCCGGCTGTTAACCGGAGAGTTGCAGGTTCGAATCCTGCCCGGGGAGCCAAGGGCCCATAGCTCAAGGGTAGAGCACTCGGCTCATAACCGATCGGTTCCAGGTTCGAATCCTGGTGGGCCCACCATTTTGGATGTCAGAGGTCGGAGGTCGGATGTCGGAAAAAGAGACCGATGTCAGAGGTCGGAAAGAAAGACCTGATGTCTGAGGACGTAGGCCGAGGCCGGAAAAAGAATATTTCTGGGCGCGTAGCTCAGTGGCGAGAGCGCTTGACTCACATTCAAGAGGTCGCAGGTTCGATCCCTGCCGCGCCCACCAGTAATAGCAAGGCTTCCAGAGAATGGAGGCCTTCTCTAATACCAGAAAGACAGTAATTTGACAGTTACGAGCTTTTTTTATTTTCAATTGACAGCTAAAATGCTGCCCAGTTTTTCAACTGCTTTCTTCTTTTGCTTCTCCAGGACGTGGCTATATATATCCGCTGTGGTGCTTAAGCGGGAATGGCCTACAAGCTCCTGGACATTTTTTAGGTCTTCGCCAGCTTCAAGCAGCAGGGTGCAGAAGGTATGACGCAAAGCATGTAACTTCTTATGCGGGATACCTGCATTTTTTAAATGCCTTGTATAACTTCTGTTAAAGTTCCGAGGCCATAGTCGCTGCCCATTTTCGCTGCAAAATATTAAGCCCTCATCGTGATAATCTTTACCAAAGAATAATTTTTCCTCTAACTGGCGTTTTCGATGAGCTTTTAGAACAGCTACCATTTCAGGCAAGAGAGGGAAAACTCTGTTGCTTTTTTTTGTCTTTGGCGGCTGAAACTCTTTTTTCAGTTTCCCTGTTTCTTTGTCCTCAACTTCACAAAGTGAACGTTGTATATGCATCTTTCCGCCTTTTAGATCGTCATCGCTCCAGGTCTTGCCCCCGTCAAGCTCAATATCACTCCATTTCAGGCCTAAAATCTCTCCACGCCTTGCGCCAGTCATTGCCAGGAGGTAAAATGCTGCATACAGCCGGTCATTCTTAATGGAATTTAGAAACTTGGTTACTTCTTCCTTGGTAAACGGTTCGACTTCTTTTGATCCTTCTTTCTCTTCCTTGGGAAGAACAGTACCTTGACATGGATTCTTTAATATTAAATCCTCAATAACTGCTTGCTCCAATGCAGCATTAGCAATTGTCCTGATAAGCTCTACAGTCCTTCTGGAAAGTCCGGCAGGTGCTCCTTCATACTTCTGAGCGCGTCCTTTTTTGAACAACTGATTAAAAAGCCGTTGCAATTGGTTCGCTTGTAAATCTTTTAATGGTATTCCGCCCAGTTCTGGTTTTATATGCACGTTAATCAATCTCTTATAATTGCTGTATGTAGTAGGCCTTAAGCTGTTCTTTTTGTAGGTGTCTAACCATAAATCAAGCCATTCTCCAAAAGTCGTCTTTGTTGATTCAATTCTCAAACCTAATCCCATTTTCAGTTCAATTTTCTTCTTCTTTTCTTTAACTTCTTGCTCGCTTTTGCCATAGACAGTTTTATATTTCATTTTGCCTGTCTTGTAGTCTATACCTATTGGGATTTCCGCTACCCACCGCTGCCGATCTTCACGAAAAAAGATAGTGCCTTCACCGGCTGAACGCCTTTTTTGCTTCTTTCCCTTGCCTTTAGCCAATGGTTCCGCCCTCCTTTTCGTGTTTATTAACATATTCCTCTAACAACTGATTAACGATTTTATTAACGCTGGTATCCTGCAAAACAGCCAGCAAACGGATTTTTTTATGTAGTTCTTTAGGCAGCCTGATTATAATTGCCTGTGTTTCCTCTTCCATGTTTTGTTTTCATCCTTTCTTGGTAATGTATTCCTGTATATATCATGATAACAAGATATCTATTAATAGTCAAATAGGGCATCGTTAAAAGCAAGAGTATTGGTTTTCCCTATGGTTGTATAAAAAAAGTGTTAATAAGTTTGGGGGGGAGGTGTGAACTTGTGATTAAAAAATAAATATTTGGCACTTAATGCAGGAATATGGTAATTAATATATAATTATCTTATTTATACAAAATGTGTCTAATGGTTTATAGCTTTTCGGGATGTAGGTATGAGGTGAGTATCGGCAACAAATACAAGCTAGCGTCTGACAGCGCTAAAGACAATTTAAATGGGGAAGTATGTTTTAAAGGTGGTGATGCCATATATTTGATGTGCTATTTTCGATATTTGAGTTCTCTATGCTGGTTATGTTGATGTGCATGGTAGCTAGCCTTTTTGTTAAGGCAACCGGATTGCCATTTTGGACAGGAGGGATATTCCTATTCTTTTTAGGTATCATTCTTTATGTTATTAACGTTCGGTTAATAACCCATTTTATTGATAGTAAGATGCCAGGACTATTAGATATTGATTATATGCTTCCACCTCCCCCAAAAGGTGAAGAATATCTTTGGGAAAAGACTGCTGGGACAGGGATTGTCCCCAAATGGGTGTCATGGATTGGATTATGTGCATTGGCTTGTGGCGTGGGGATTATAGTCTGGTATGTTATCTTAATTTAACTGGAAGGGGGTGTTGTTGAAAATTGAATACAAACTGTAAAAAACTTGTTTGCGAATTCCAGGACAAAGTCTGGACTGTCAAGGTTCTAAGAGAAAACTTTATCGCTGTGCAAGTTCCTGTTGAATGCGATATACACGATATACCGATAAATACTTTTATTATGTGTAGAAGTATTAACGTTCTTGTGTTTGCTACTGTTTCTGTTAGCGATCTTGATACTGATGAATTTTCTTTGGCTTTTGTTTTAGCTCCTTTGCAAAAATATTTTATTAATAAGCAGGGAATAAAAATGACAATTAAGGATGGTTTGCTTACCTCATCACGTCTTCTTTTTTCTCCGCCAATACCTCCTTATACAAATTTACTATTCAAACGTGTAATTACTTCAATGATAAAATGCCGGGCATCATTAAACGTAACAATAAAAACTCTAGCAGATCTTGAGAAAAAAAATAGTAACCTTTTTTGAGAATAATATTAAAATCCGCTTTGTATGCAACCTTTTTTACCGGGGGACTTTTGTTTGCTTATATAAACAATGTTTCATTTGATAAGTTATCGTATACTGATACCCATAGAGTGACAACACGGTTATGGTAGAATCTAAAGTAGGAGGAGTAGACTGTACTAGGT
>FZPS01000010.1_pt442 | contig 24351 bp, 16 predicted proteins | sample 1817821 | NCBI WGS metagenome assembly FZPS01 (sample SAMEA104158645, study PRJEB21678) | metagenome | place: Germany | collected 2015-04-21 | reverse complement strand
ACCCCAGGCTGAAGCCTGGGGTTAAGCATGGTTATGCGCCTACGGCGCAAATAGATACGCCATTTTATAGTAAACTGTGCTAAGAGACCAAACGGCTCATTCCTACGGCAAAATTCATCATGGAATTTTAATTTTGTCAAAGGTTTTGTCCCTGGTTGGTTAGTTAGTGAAACAAAAAACTTCCCTGAAAAGTTGTTTTTTAGCAAAATTTCGTCGAGTTTTTCTGTTTTGTTGAGACAAAAACAGATTGTTCGAAATCTTGCAATTGCAGTTTACCTGCTTAATCGGCTTCCTTTTTTTGTGTCTTTTGTGCCTTTTGTGGTCAATGGCTTTTTGGACGCGCTCTAACTTAACAGTTTTTAAAGAAGAACCAAGAAAAAGACTATTGTTAAAAGTGCTAGGTAACCTATTGCTATGCAAGATATTATTCTAAATAAAGGCGCAAAACATTTTTTTTTAATCTTGCTAACGGTGGCGCGAAGCGCCATACTAAAATAACCCCAGGCGCGGAACCCGAAGGGTGGAGCGCCTGGGGTACAAAGCACCACCAAAACCGGCGCCTCGTAGAGGCGCTACAAATGGCCATAAACTGTTGGATACAAAGAAAATCTTGTGGTTGATGCCTTCTCACGCCGGCTAAAGCCGGCTAAGAGCGCAAGCTAAAGCTTGAACTACGAACATACGCCGGCTAAAGCCGGCGGAGAACAACAATTTTCGGGCTTAAGTTAGCGCCAATAGGCACTGAGCCGGTGGAGAACAACACTTTTCAGGCTTAAGTTAGCGCTAATGGGCTGGAAGCCGGCGCTCCGACCCCGCCACACCCGATCGATATGTCCGATTCGTCCGATCGATATGTCCGATTCGTCCGATTCGTCCGATCGATATGTCCGATTCGTCCGATTCGTCCGATTTATATGCCAGATCGCCACCCTGGGTAAAGCCCCCCCCGAATTCGGCACCATGTTGGGGTACCCCGAATCTGCTGAACGGCAGGAAACGGGAGCGGGGAGCAGCCTAAAGGCTGTACTACATACGTGGGACGGAAATCGGCTAGATGCCAGCTTGTCCCGGGGGCCACATCCTTTTTGGACACTAAGGCACTGTTCAGAATTTGTCTGCGTTAATTTTAAAAAATGACTCTGATTATAGCCACTCCTCGTGGGGCCAATGAGATACTAAAGCTATATTCGTCGTGGCGTACGGACTCGCGCAACGGAAAGCTGCTACAGACTTTCAGGTCTTTGTAGGGTTTGGACAAGACTATTTTGGGCATCAATCTGCCCCATTCGGCCCGGTTTTCAATGGCGACTTCAAAAATGTGTTCTCCCAGGTCTCGGCAAAGGAGGCTGCATTCTTGATGTTGTACTTCGGCATAGGGCAGGTTTTTAGAAAGCAGATCGCTTTGTATGGCTTTTCTTGCCAGCGGCACTGCCTGCCGCCAAAACTCTGTGTCCACTGCCTGCCTGGCTCGGTCATGCGAGAAGTAGAGGCTGCCAGTAGTGGGCACATACTCTTCTTCGGGACTGGGTAGCTCTAAGACTTGTCCGCCCTTTCCGGCATTGAGTATCAACAATGCTATGCGTCCATCGCTAATCACCTGCGCCTGATTAAAGTATGCCTGCAGGTCCTTAGCTCTGCCGCAGAGAATCACCGGAGAGGAATGTCTTGCCAGCAAGGCTTGCAGCTCGGCGGCAGGCAATAAGTGTGCTGAGGGCACTAAAACCGCGGCTGGCGCAGAGTCGGCATTTTCAAGGCGTGCAAAGGTTTGCAGCGCCAAACCAGCCCGCTGCAAAGCCGCAAGCTGTTTCTGTCCCGGCAGGAAGCCGTCAAGCATGAAATCATCTACGCCTTCGTCAAGCATGCAATCATGCCAGAGCACGGTGGCCTCTCCGGCTCTGGATACCTGGTCGACAAAGCCACTGCTCCAACACTGCCGGATAAAATCCCATTCATGCGCGGCGATGCCGTCGGCCAGGCAGGCGAGCAGCCCGTCGGCACTGGGGCGCAATCCTTTTTCGTCTAGGTAATAGAGACTAGTAAGCTTATACAGTTCTCGTTCATAGCCCGGGGTAGCATGGCGCAAATTATCCCAGTACTCCACTATGTCCTTAATGCCATGCAAAAAGATCAGTTTGAAGTTTGGCGCGGCTGCTTTAATTTCAGCCAGGCTCATGGCATAGTCGTCGTGATACCATTTTTGCGTCGGTCTCAGCTGCGACATGCCCAGAGCCACGGTTTCGACCACCATGGCATCTATGCCCAGGGCTGCCATTTTGCGATAGTCAATGCCGTATTCGTAAAGGGCGTCAAAATTGCCTTTGGTCCAGGCTGAGTTGATGGCATTTTTTAGTCCGGCCTGGTGCAGGGCTTTGCTCATTTTATCCCAGAATTTAGTCCAGCGTTCTACCATAAACTCTATCCACTGCTTACGTTTATGCTGCCAAATCCAGTTTGCTCTTTCCTGCAACTGTGCCAGTCCATAGTCTGGCGCCTGCCGTCCCTCGGCTTTGGCAGCGGCTATTTCCTCCTGTTTTACGATTCGCGGGCAGTTTTTTTTCAGACACTCGGGCAACTGCCAGTTTTTTCCTTGCAGGAACTGTTGCATCATACCATCGGAGAAGTCGACACTCATGAGGTTACCGCCGGCCAGCGGCCCCCAGCCATCCGGGCCATGCCAGCCGGCATAGCCGTAGTCCAAACAGGTTTGCACGACTTTTTCGACCACGATATCTTCCACCAGTGTGCCGTCGGCCAAGACTTGCAGCACATTCAGCTCTGAGCCGCGGTGATTATAGGCGTATACTTCGCGCGCCTCGGGGTGCAGGCCCATCCATTCTTGGTAATAGCGGTTTTGGAAGTATGTTGGGAAGCATGAGATATATGAGTCTGTGCCGGCCTCTTTCAGCCTGGCTATCAAAGCTCTAAGCTGGTAATTTGTCCAACTTTGTGCTTTTTTTGCCTCATTGCCCGGGTGCGCATGTCGGCTGCATACCAAGGGTGAAAGCGGGTACTCCTGTGCCATGCCTTCATGTAGGAGGAAAAAATCCGGTGATGAGAAAAGCAGGCAAGCCACCTTGGGGACAAATCCCAGCGTGTCAAGATATGCCTGCACGCCAAAATCTTCTGCCTGGCTATCAAAAGCCAGCAACTCGGTCCAGACCCAGGCTTCGAAAATCATCTTGTCAGCTCCTTTTTTTTGCCTGCCTCGGGCAAGCTCAAATCGTTTTTTAACTTATTGTGTCTTAGCGTGTGTTAAATTCTGGCTTATACCCCCAGGCTTTTTCTCAGCTGACTAGGGGTTTGTCCCTTGATCTGCTTGAAGCAGCGGTAAAACTGTGAAAGAGAGCCAAAGCCGCAGAGCAAAGATATCTGATTGACGCTAAGCTGTCGCGAAAGCAGCAACTCCTCGGCTTTTTTGACTCTGTACATATTGAGATACTCGAGAAAGCTGACGCCGGCATTTTTTTTGAAATAGCGGCAGAAATAGTTGGGCGACATAAAGAATCGGGTTGCCATCAGCTCCACGTTCAGAGTTTTCATATAGTGGCGTTTGATATAATCGTAGATTAGCTGTATGCGTTCTTGGGCGTTGCTGCGCTGCCAGAAGATGATTTTATTGCGCGCCTCAATAATTATCTCACCGATATTGCGCAAAAAGGCCAGCAAGCCTTGCAGCTGTCCTTGGCTCAGACTGGGGCTGGCATGATACAGGACAGCTAATTGCTTGGCGGACAATGGCAGCTGTTCACGCTTTTGCAGTTCTTCCAGGGCCGCGTCATCCAGCTTTGCTTCGCCCTCGATGAAGAACTGCCCTGCGGTCAAAGCGCCAATGTACTTGTCTTCTCGGTCAAACAGCGGCAATATCAGGTCGGTCAGGCCGGCATGACACTTGTATACTAATTCATGCTTCAGAGCTTTGGCACTCTGCAAATAGCGCGTCGTATTGACCTGACAAGGACTGCTGGAGGCATTCTGGAAACAAGCGCAGTAGGCGTTTAAGTGTTGGACGGGCAGAATGTTCATGGTTCTGCCCTCCACATTGATAAAATCAATCACCACCCCGGTAAGCTGGTAAATTATATTGTGGTATTCTATAAGCTTGTCTTCTTTGCCCAGCTGATGGAACACCTTTTCCTCTATGTCGCTTATTTGCATAGTGAAACCCCGCAGCTATCAAGCACCGCATAGCGTCATAGCCTAGAGGGTCTGCTCTATGGAGTCGATGTTGACTGACAGCACGCGTCGCATCCAGGGAAACTTGGCCTTCATCATCTCGAAGTCTGGACCGGCGTTTTCCATAAGTCCGGTGCCGCGCAGCAAGAAACCGGTGCCCATGCCTATTTTGCCGGGTACCTGGCTGCTGCCTATGGTAAGCAGCAGCAGCGGATTAGTTTCCAGGTTGGACTCGGTCTTCTACATGTGCCCAGCCGGTATCAGCAAACGCCCAGAAGCGGAAATATTGATATATTTGTTCCAGGTGTTGACCAAATGCGCGCCCTCCGCCCCAGTAGTGGCAATGGCGACAATGCCGTCATATTTTAATACCCCAGAAAGAATTTTTGCTGACATGGCTACATGCTCCTATTTAAGAGATTTGTCTAATTCCGCGGCCAGTAAGGCTTTGGAATTAGACTATGTGCTGTGACTTCGTGTTCCAGAATCAGCATCTCTTAGCCTTTTTATAGCAGTTCGCGCAATTCCGGGAACACTTGCAGGCTACGTTTCAATATACCATGCATATAGGCTATAGTCACGCCGTAATTGCTGATCGGCACACCCTGGTTTGCGGCAGATTGCAGGCGATATCGCATCTCGCGCTCGTTGAGCATGCAGCCGCCGCAGTGGATAACCAGGCTGAACTGCTCGAGGTCCGCGGGAAATTCGCCGCCGCTGCAAAAGTGATACTGCAATTTTTTGCCGGTAAATTCATTTATCCAGCCTGGCAGTTTAACGCTGCCAATGTCGTTACACTGGCGGTGATGCGTACAGCCCTCGGCGATCAACAGCTTGTCGCCATCCTGCAGATGCTGCAGTTGTTTGACGCCGCGCACTGTGCTGGCCAGGTCGCCTTTGTAGCGCGCAAAGAGCATGGAGAATGAAGTCAGGGGCAGCTCCGCGGGCAATTTAGCGGCCACCTGGGCAAAAACCTGGCTGTCGGTGACCACCAGGCGAGGCGGGCTGCTCAGCTTGGAAAGCAGCAAAGGCAGCTCATCGAGCTGAGTCATCAGGGCCATGCCATGATGGTCCAGTATTTCGCGGATGGTTTGCTGTTGGGGCAAAATCAGCCTGCCTTTGGGGGCGGCCTCGTCTATGGGGGTCACCAGCAGCACCAGGTCTCCGGGCGAAATCAGGTCGGCGATGATATGGCGGCTTTCCTCCTTGTCGGCAAGCAAGCTGGCCATCATGGCCTTCAATTCGGTTATCTTGCTTCCCGTCTTGCTGCTTACCGCAATGCAGTTCAGGCACTGCGGCGGCGGCTGGAGAGCCTGGCGCAAATCGCTTTTGTGCCAGACCTGTATGCAAGGTATGCCTTTGGCGCGTATCAGCTGCAAAATCGCTTCGTCCGCCCGACTCGGGCCGGTCTGCGCATCAATAAGCAAGAGTGCCAGATCGCACTTGTTTAGAGCCTGCTGCGCTTTTTGCACACGCTGCGCCCCCAGCTCGCCTTCGTCATCTAGGCCAGGTGTGTCAATGAAAACCACGGGTCCCAGAGGCAGGAGTTCCATCGCCTTGTAAACCGGGTCTGTAGTGGTGCCTTTCTGCGGTGACACTATGGCCAGGTCCTGTCCGGTAAGGGCATTAATAAGACTGGACTTGCCGGCATTGCGACAGCCAAAAAGCCCTATGTGTTTGCGGTTTGCGCGCGGTGTTGATTCAGATTGCTGCACTTGCATATGAGGTCTCTTAGAAAGAATGAGGAAACTATGGCTTGCGGTTTTCCGTTTAAGCTGCTGTCGCGTCAATAGGTGTCGCGCCTTTTAGAACCTGAAGTGGCGCTTACCCGCCTCGATAGCAGCCAGATTGCGCATGGCTATGTCCCTGATTTTCTCATTGGGCACATTATTGATCTCGTTGCGTATCATCTCTTCACCCAACGCCTTTGTAGGCGGCGAAGCATAGTCCATAAGATATTCCTTCAGCGTCATAAGAGCGTTGGGATGGCAGCAGTTCTGTATTTGTCCAGCTTTGCTCAGGGCCATGAAGCGGTCGCCAGTGCGCCCGGCAAGATAGCAGGCAGTGCAAAAGCTGGGGATATAGCCCATTTGCATAAGCCAGAGCACTATCTCGTCGAGTGTGCGAGTGTCGCTCAGGTCAAACTGCTCGGTATGCTCTGTCTCTCCTTCGGCATAGCCACCTACAGTGGTGCGCGAGGCACCGCTGATCTGCGAGACGCCTAGGTGCAGTACGCGTTCACGACACTGCTGGCTCTCGCGGGTGGAGATGATCATGCCGGTGTAGGGTACTGCGATGCGGATACAGGCCACGATCTTGGCAAAAATATCGTCGTCAATGCAGTCAAAGTCATCCAGATTGACATTGTCGGCAGGTTTGATGCGCGGCACGCTAATGGTGTGCGGGCCTACGCCAAAGGCGGCCTCGAGATGTTCGCCATGCATGAGCAGGGCGCTGAACTCGTAGCGGTAGCGCTCCAAGCCGAAAAGCACTCCCAGGCCGACATCGTCTATGCCGCCCTGCATGGCGCGGTCCATGGCCTCGGTATGATAGGCATAGTCGCTTTTGGGGCCGTAGGGATGCAGCGCCTCGTAGCTTGCCTTGTGATAGGTTTCCTGAAAAAGAATGTATGTGCCTATGCCTGCTTCTTTGAGCTGGCGATACTCCTCAACCGTGGTAGCGGCAATGTTCACATTGACGCGGCGTATGGCGCCATTTTTATGCTTGATGCCATAGATGGTTTTGATGCTTTCCAAGATATAGTCAATGGAGTTCAGAATTGGATGCTCTCCGGCCTCCAAAGCCAGGCGTTTGTGTCCCATGTCCTGCAGAGCGATGACCTCGCGGCGTATTTCTTCTTGGCTGAGCTTCTTGCGCACTATGTTTTTGTTTTTGCTGTGATACGGGCAGTAAACACAGCCGTTGATACAGTAGTTAGACAGATACAAGGGCGCGAACATAACGATGCGGTTGCCGTAGATATCCTTTTTGAGTTGCTCGGCTAGGGCGTATATCTCCTGGTTTTTCTCTTCGATCTCACAGTCCAACAACACCGCTGCTTCGCGATGCGTCAAGCCCTTTCCCAGACGCGCCTTAGCTAGTATCTGGTCGATCAATTCCAGGTTTTGCTTGTTTGCCTCAGCATAGGCCAGGCTGCTCAACACCTCTTCATGGCAGATAAATTCCTCCGCCTTGGCTGATTTGACGTCATACATGGCTAATCCTTTCCTTGTTGTTTATGTGTTGCCCATATTCTGGGAGTATTTATGGAAACGCGGTAGTCAAATGCCGGGGTAGTCTCCCCGGTCCACGGCGATTTCACAGCCTATGGTTTGCAGTTGTTCCGCCAGCAGGCGCAGGCCTTCGGCGGCCTCTGCGCCGCTACTGAGCTTATTGTCATAAAGCATGTATTTGCCGCGCAGCTCCTGGGGCGACAAATTCGGCATGATGACATTAGCGCCGGCCAGCACGCCCTTTTCGCGGCCCGTCGGATGTATGCTGCCCAGCGCCGTAGTGGCCGGCAGCAGGACTTTGGGCAGCATCAGGCGCAGCACAGAGAGCAAAAACAGGGTGAATTCCATGCTGCCGGGCTTTTCATCGGCGAAAGGGGTGTCGTGATGCGGCAAAAATGGCCCTATGCCAATCATTTCAGGTTTGAATTCGCTCAGAAAAAACAGGTCTTCGCTGAGAGTCTCCAGGCTTTGAAACGGCGAGCCTACCATAAAGCCGCTGCCTACCTGATAACCTAGAAAGCGCAGGTCTTGCAGACAGCGCAGGCGGCTTTGCAGGCTCTGATTGCCTGGATGCAGCTTAGCAAAATGCGCGGCGTCGGCGGTCTCATGGCGCAGCAGATAGCGGTCGGCGCCGGCCTCGCGAAAATCCTTGTATGCCAGGAAGCTTTTTTCGCCCAAGGACAAGGTTACGGCGCAATCCGAGTAGCGCGATTTTATCTCCTGGACCAAATCGCGTATAAGCTCGTCGGGATAACCCGTGTCTTCACCGCCTTGCAAGACAAAAGTACGGAAGCCCAGCGGGTAGCCGGCCTTGCAGCAGGCCAGTATCTGTTCTGGACTCATGCGGTAGCGTTGCGCCCTGGTGTTGCCGCGGCGTATGCCGCAGTAGAAGCAGTTTCTGCGGCAGTAGCTGCTGATCTCCAGCAAACCGCGTATAAACACCCGTCTGCCGTAGTGCTGTTCGCGCAGCTCGCTGGCCAAAACCGCTGCCTCTGCCTGCAAGCCAGGTTCCCAGGCCGCCAACAGCCGCCTGAACTCGGGACGGCTCAGTTGACCCTGCTCGCGCAGTTTTATTAAAAGCTCAGTGCTCATGTTATTCAAACTTCCCTAAGCGAGCCTGCTGTGTTTTGGACGGAGCCTACTTCGTAGCGTAGACGATCTTCACACTGACGCCGGGCAGCATCCCCAGCTTGCCGGCCAGGGCGCTAATCGCCGTCTCGGGGGCATCCAAAGCCAGGCTGATAATGCAGATGCCCTTGGCTCTATAGGGCACTCCCATGCGTCCAATGACGTATTCGCCAAAATCATGCAAAAGGGCATTCAGCCGCTGCGTCGATTCTAGATTCTCGACCACGATCCCTACTAAGGCAACTCTTGTCTTCATAGGCTCAAAAAAACAACAAAAAGCAAAAAAAAACGCCCTCTGTGAAGAGGGCGCGAAAAAGGCAAGGCCTTCAGCCATACTGGCCAAAGACGCATCAGCAATTCGACGTCTTCTTCTTCGTCAGAGTATCTCTTCGGAGTCAGAACGCTATGTGGTAAAAGCCTTCCTGCAAGCGCTCAGGCTCAACAAGTCGGCTTATGCATTCATGTACGCCTAGTGGTATATATCCAAGCATACAAGAAAGCGTATGGAGTATAATATAATATTATTTTATTATATTACAAATGCAACAGAAAAAAATCCTCTGTCTTTAAAAGCCCGGACCAACCTTGCCAGCTCTTTCTAAAAAGGCAATCGAGCGGTTTTTTTTTGCACAGCAATGCAGGCCAAGCTGATTTTGTGCATCAGTTATTTTTCTGCAGGATTTGAAGTGCCTGGCGTATATTTCCGGCGCTGTTTTGCAATGCTGCTGCGGCCTCCTCGGCATTAGCTCCGCTGATATTTTGCAGCAGGGCAATGGCTCGATGTTGCAGTTTTTCGCAGCTTATCTGCATATCGGCGAGCAGGTTTCCTATCACCTTGCCCAGTCTGATCATAGTGGCGGTGCTCAGCATATTAAGCACCATTTTCTGCGATGTTCCGGCCTTCATGCGGGTAGAGCCGGTCACCGCCTCCGGCCCTACCACCGGTACGATTGCCACCCGGGCAAATTCGCCCATGCGTCCTTGCGGGTTATTGTACAAGGCTATGGTTGCCGCCCCTATCTTGGCGGCCTCTTGCAGCGCGCCGCAGGTATACGGGGTTCTGCCGCTGGAACTCAGGCCCACGAGTACGTCTTTGGCACAGAAACCGCGCTCCTGCAAGTCCAGCCAGCCTTGTTCGGCGTCATCCTCGGCAAACTCCTGGGCGCGGAACATGGCTTCAGTGCCGCCGGCGATAAGCCCTTGCACCAGTTCAAAGTCAACGCCATAGGTGGGCGGGCACTCCGAGGCGTCCACTATGCCTAGTCTGCCGCTGGTGCCTGCTCCTATATAAAAGAGTCTGCCGCCATTTTGCAGGGCTGACACGATCAGGTCAACGGCCTGGGCAATCTGCGGCAGCACCTTCTCCACCGCGGCGGCCACCTTGGCGTCCTCGGCATTAATAAGCCGCACTATTTCCAGGCTGTCTTTACGGTCTATATCCAGGGTGAGCGGATTCACGCTCTCGGTAATCAGGTCTTTCACTGCGGGCCTTTTTTGATTTGCAAGTTGATACAACGCTGAGGTTTTCAAGTAATCTGCCAGGCTTTTGGACTGCAAAACACAAAGACAGAGCAGATTTTCAGCTTGGCATTTTGCATGACGGGTTAATATAATCGCTCTGACGACTGTGAGCGCAAAAAAACAACCTTGTGCATAATTAATCCAGACTCAGCCTGAGACAACCCGGCAGAATTCGGCGCTGTCAGACATTATTTTTAATGGCTGGCACGAAGCGTTTTTTTAGTCTTGCGAGCAGGGCGACTAGCGCCATACTATAGTAAGCGCTGCCTGAAAGGCGCTACAAAAGGGCCTGAAGCGCGAATACAAACTGGTATTCAGTGAAGCCCCAAAAACTTGCTGCGTCTGCTTTCCAAAAGCCTCCAAGACCGATGAATTACTTGATAAAATTACGCTGTCTAAACGGGATCAAGCATGCGCATTGAAAACCACCCCGATATTCTGCTCATCAGTAATGCCCCCTGTGAGCACAGTGAGGCGCCGGAACGTGTCTCGGAGGCTGCGGTTTGCGAGACGCTGAGCGCAGTGGAACAGTCCCTGCATAAGCTCGGGCTGCCCTGCCGCACGCTGAGCTTTAAACGCTGCGCTGAGCTGCTCAAAGCATTGCAGGAGCGGCCAGACTGCCTGGTGTTCAATCTTTGCGAAGGCCTGGAGGGGTACTCCGGCTTTGAAAGCCATGTGGCTGCAGTGCTGGAAATGAGCAAAATACCATTTACCGGCAACAACGCGCTGACTTTGGCGCTGGCACGCAATAAAAACCTGGCGAAGAAAATAATGCGCGCCTCTGGCATACTCACGCCAAACTGGTGTTGCTGCCATGAGATGCCCGAGTTCCCGCCGCCTGAGCTGAGCTTTCCAATGATATGCAAGCCAGCCTGTGAGGACGCCAGCCTGGGGATCATGCCGCAGTCTGTGGTGCGTGACTTCGAGGCAATGAAAAGCATACTCGAATTGCTCTTGCCGCGTTATGCCAAAGAAGGGGTTCTGCTCGAGGAGTTTGTCGAGGGACGCGAGTTTAATGTCGCCATCATGCCCGAAGCCGGACGAGTGCGCTGCCTAGGCGCGCTGGAAATCGACTTTTCAAGACTGCCGCCGGGAGAGGAGCATATCCTATGTCATGCCGCCAAATGGCTGGAAAAAGACCAGCGCTTTGCAAATACGGTGTCGCAACCCGCCATTAACTTGCCTCAGGCACTGCAAAATAAACTGAGCCAATGTGCAATGGCAAGCCATCAGGCGCTGTTGGCAAATTCATATGGCCGCGTGGATATGCGCCTGGACAGGCAGGGCAGGCTTTTTGTACTGGAGTACAATCCCAATCCCGATATAGGCCCGGCAGCCGGCTTCAGCAAGGCTCTGCAGGCCGATAATCTCAGCTATGAGGAATTTGTCTTGTGCCTTATAGCCGAGGCACAAGATAAATATCGCAGGGGTGTTATTACTTCCCAAAAACCGCTGCCGGCTAGCGTTTCGGGCAAGGCCGCGCCTGGCGCTGCCCGCCAGCCGGATGAGCTGAATGTGGAAATCAGGGAACTGCGCCTTGAGGACCGCTCACAGGTGCTGCGCATACTGAGCTTGAGTGGCATGTTCAGCCAGGCCGAGATAGAAGTCGCCGATGAGCTGCTCGGTATTTTTCTGCAAAAACCTGAGCAAAAGGACTACTGCATTCATGTCGCCAGTCTGGACGGGGAGCTTGCCGGCTACGTCTGCTTCGGCCCCAGCCCGGCGACCGCCGGCAGCTTCGACCTCTACTGGATCGCGGTGCACCCGCGCCTGCAGTCTCAAGGCATAGGCAAAAAGCTTCTGCGTTTTGTCGAACAGGAATGCCGCTCTCAAGGAGGCAGGCTGCTAATCATTGAGACCTCATCCAGAGAGCTTTACGCCCCAACCCAGGCTTTCTATGCGCGCAACGGCTACCGGGTCGAGGCACGCATCAAGGACTACTACGCCAAGGACGACGACCGTCTCATATATACACGAAAGCTGCAAGACTAAGCTGGCCGGTAAGCGGGTTTTTACACAGGAATGCTGCTCAGATGATGACTTTACTTCCGTCCGGTTTGCTCAGGCAGCTGAAGTTGCTGTCGAAGAGGCCTTGCATGGTCTTTGCATTGATCAGCTGAGCTGGGCTGCCTTCTTGCAGCAGTCTGCTGTCTTTGAGCAGAAACAAGCGGTCGGAGAGCTGGGCGGCGGCGTTGATGTCGTGGGTGACCTGCAAGATGGTGAGCCGTCTTTGTTTTTTTAATTTTAGCAGCATTTCGTTGATTTGCTTTTGGTAGCGCGGGTCCAGGAAGGTGGCCGGCTCATCGAGCAATAATATGGGGCTTTGCTGCATAAGGGCGGCGGCGATAAATACTTTTTGTTGTTCGCCGCCGCTAAGCGAGGGCAGGTCGCGCTGCAAGAAGGCACTGATGCCGGTGTTTTCCACTGCGAATTCCAGCGCTTCCCGGTCTTTGGCGTCGTTTTTGTGCCAAGCCTTGTGTCGGGCAAAACGGCTGAGCAGGAGGAATTCCTGCACCTGATAGTTGGCCTGTACGCCGTGGCGCTGCGAGACAAAGGCGATGCGCTGGGCGATCTGGCGCTGAGTCAGGCTGCGGCTGTCGCAGCCTTCTATAAAAACATCGCCGCTGTAGTTCTGCTGTATGCGGTTGAGGCATTTCAGGAGGCTGGATTTGCCGGCGCCGTTGGGGCCTAATATACTGTGGCAGGCGCCGCGTTCGAGCTGAAAGCTGATATCATGCAGTATCTGCGTGCCTTGCAGAGTCAAGCACAGGTCTTGCACTGATAAAATCGCCTCGCCCATGATTTATTCTCTTAAGTTTATCCCCGGACTGCTTGGACACGAAGACACACGAAGTTACACTAAGGCCTGCGTTTCAGAGTTTTTTGGCCAGCACCAGGTATCTTTCCTGGCCCAGTTCCGGCAGGCGAACCGGGGCGGCCAGCTCGGGCTTGAAGCCCAGCTTTTGGCAGGCTTGCTCGAATTGCTCGTTCTCCTCCTGCAGGAATTTCGGGCCTTTGAGTAGGAGGAGGTGGCCGCCGGGTTTCAGCAGCTGCTCGGCGTCGAGCAGAAGCTCGGCGGCGGCTCCCACTGCCCTGGCGGTCAGCACTGTGCAGGCATGCCGGATTTCGGGGCAGTGTCTGGCTACTTCGCGGCCTCTGAAACAGAGTGCCTGCAGCTGTGCTTCGGGCAGCAAGGCGATGGTATGTTTGAGAAACTCGGCTTTTTTGCGTCGGCTGTCCAGGAGCAGGAATTTTCGGTCAGTCATGTGCATGGCCAGCGGCAGTCCTGGGTATCCTGCGCCGCTTCCCAGGTCCAGCAGCAGGTCTCCGGGTCGGCTGTGTTTTTTACACAATTCCAGTGCGGTCAGCGAATCGAGCACATGCAGTATGAGGTATTCCTCGGGGCTGCTCAGCCTGGTGAGATTCAGCCAGGCATTGACTCCGAGCAGGTGGCTATAGAGCGCTTCGAGACGCAGCTTCTGTTCGGCGCTGAAGCTCAGTCCCAGGGCTGCGGCGGCTTCGCTGAAGCGCTGCCACAGTTCGGGGCTAAAGCTTTGCCGCGCATAGCGCTGCGGCAAAAAAGCCTGCGGGTCGCGCCCTGTTTGGCTACTGCTGGCCTGCTTGCTTGCCATCAAATTGTGTCTCCTTGCAAGGGAGAGTATTTCAGCAATTTGATTTCCGGGTTTTTCTCCTCGAAGTAGTCCACTGCCCATTCATCCGGGAAGAGCAGTATGGCGCAATTATCCAAGTCGTTAGCCATGCGCACATTGCTGCCCAGGTACTGTCCTTCGAGCCGGCTTGGGTCACAGTCTTTATGCAGCCAGCGTATCTGGGTGAAGGGTGAGGGTTCCAGGCGCACATCGGCGGCATATTCATTTTCCAGGCGGTGCTTGACCACGTCAAACTGCAATTGCCCCACGGCGCCAAGCAGGGCTGTTTTTTGCTGCGCGTTGTGCATATAGAAGACCTGGATAACGCCTTCATTGATAAGCTGTTCCAGGCCGTCCTGAAACTGTTTGTAGCGCGATGGCGAGTTGTTGTGCAGGTAGGCGAAGACCTCTGGCGGGAAGCGCGGTATCTCGTTGTAGGACAGCTCCGGCACATTGCTGAGGGTGTCGCCGATGCGGAAATTGCCGTGGCTGACCAGTCCGACTATGTCTCCGGGGTAGGCATTTTCCAGGGTTTCGCGTTCCTGTCCAAAGAGTTTTTGCGGATATGACAGTCTTAGCGCGCGCCCGCCTCGCGGGTTAGGTACGCTCATATCCTTGCTGAAGACTCCGGAGCAGACGCGTATAAATGATAGGCTGTCGCGGTGATTGGGGTCCATATTGGCCTGTATTTTAAATACGAAGGCTGAGAAGTCTTCTCGTTCCGGCTCTATGAGTCCCAGGTTTGACTTGCGTGGCAATGGTGTGCTGGCGTGTTCGACGAAGTAATCCAGCAGCAGTTGCACGCCGAAATTATTTATGCCGCTGCCGAAGAATACTGGTGTTAGCTCTCCGGCTCGCAGCTTATCCTGGTCGAATTCCTCTCCTGCCAGTGTGAGCAGTTCCACTTGTTCGAGCCATTCCCGGTATGTATCGGGGTGCATAAGTTGAGCGATGCGCTCGTCATCGGCCCCGGTGATATGCTCGATGGCCTTGGCGCTGCCTTTGCCCTGGTTGTTGAAGAGGTGCAGTTCTTTGCGCAGGCGGTCATATACGCCTTTGAAATCCGGCCCGTCTCCCAGCGGCCAGGTGACCGGGAAGCCACCTATGCCCAGCACGTTTTCGAGGTCGTCAAGCAGCTGCAGGGGGTTGAGCGCGGGTCGGTCCAGCTTGTTCATGAAGGTGAAAATGGGTATGCCGCGTAGGCGGCAGATTTCAAAGAGCTTGCGGGTGCGCTCTTCTATGCCCTTGCCGGCGTCGATGACCATGATGACGCTGTCCACGGCGGTAAGCACCCTGTAGGTGTCTTCGGAGAAGTCTTTGTGGCCGGGTGTGTCGAGCAGGTTGATGCAGTAGCCGCGGTACTCGAACTGCAGCACGGTTGAGGAAATCGAGATGCCGCGCTGCTTCTCTATCTCCATCCAGTCAGAAGTGGTGTTGCGCTGGTTTCGCTTGGCTTTAACTGAGCCGGCCAGCTGCAGCGCGCCGCCGTAAAGCAGCAGCTTTTCGGTGAGCGTGGTTTTGCCGGCGTCGGGATGCGAGATAATGGCAAAGCTGCGCCGGCGGGATATCTGGGAGGCGAGTGAACTCATGGAAGGGTCGGGAAGAGGGTTGGACACGAAGAGACACGAAGAGACACGAAGGCACACTAAGGGCTTATGTGGCGCCGCAGGCGCCATTAAGTTAGACCCCGTCCAAAAAGCCCTTGAACCACAAAAGGCACAAAAGACACAAAAAAGAGGAAGCTGATTAAGCAGGCAAACTGCAATTGCAGGATTTCGAAGAACCTGTTTTTATCTCAACAAAACAGAAAAACTTGATGAAATAGCATGAAAAACGCAATTTTTCCGCTGAAATTTCATTTTTTCTTGAGAATCTGTCCATTTGGTGCCCCGAAGGGGCAACCTAATGTAGCCCAGGGTGGTGCTCGGCTCCGCAGGAGCCGAGCACCACCCTGGGTAAAAGCCCCCCGAATCCAGCGCCCTGTAGGGGCGCCACAAATCTGTGAAAATCGTGTGGTTGGTGCCTTCTCACGCCGGCTAAAGCCGGCTAAGAGCGCAAGCTAAAGCTTGTACTACGAACACACGCCGGCTAAAGCCGGCTAAGAGCGCAAGCTAAAGCTTGTACTACGAACATACGCCGGCTAAAGCCGGCTAAGAGCGCAAGCTAAAGCTTGTACTACGAACATACGCCGGCTAAAGCCGGCTAAGAGCGCAAGCTAAAGCTTGTACTACGAACACACGCCGGCTAAAGCCGGCGGAGAACAACATTTTTCAGGCTTAAGTTAGCGCTAATAGGATATATGCCGGCGCTAATATCCTTTGCGTTCGAGGTTTTCGCTGATTTCCTGATATCCGGAGGGTTCCAGGGAGAATGAAGCTCTGCCGCCGCTGAGCTTGGGCAGCGCTTTGCCGAAGCCGAACATTTCGGCCAGGGGCACATCGCAGAGGATTTTGCGCAGGCTTCCCTGGTGTTCGATGTCGCGGATAATGGCCCGTCGCGGCTGCAGATAGCTGCTGATTTCGCCCACTGTTTCCTCAGGGCAGAGTATTTCCAGGTTCATAAGCGGTTCAAGCAGGATGGTGCCCGCTTTTTTCAGGGTTTGTTCTATGGCCTCGAGCACGGCGGCGGCCACTGCGCCCGGCGTAGTAGTTTCCTGAGAGTATTTAAGCTCGAGGATTTCGGCGCCCACATAGATCATCGGGTAGCCTTTCAGGCCGCCGGTGCGCAACCCGTCATACAGCGCCTGTTCGGCGGCGGCGACGAAGGCCTTGGGGATTTGCCTGTCCCGGCAGGAGTTTTTGATGATAAAAGGCTCGCCCTTGTGTGGCAGCGTGCTGAATTTGATATCGACTTCGGCATACAGGTCGGTGTCGCCCAGGGTTTTGTCAAAAAGCACCTTGCTTTGCGTGGCCGCCGCCAGGGTTTCGCGGTAGGCCACTCTGGGTTCGCCCAGGCGCACATCGACATTAAAGTCGTCTTGCAGGCGTTTCAGGCTGACCTCGAGATGCAGCTCGCCCATGCCTGAGACCAGGCGCTGCCCGGTGTGTTCGGCGATGGAGCGCTTCAGGGTCTGGTCCTCGCGGCAGATAAGGTTCAGAGCCTCATCCAGCTTGTCCTTGTCTTTGCTGAAACGCGGCTCGACCACCATGGAGATGACCGGCTCGGGAAAACTGATTTTTTCAAAGTACAGCACTCTCTTGGGTTCACAGAGGCTGTCGCCTATGCCGCAGTCTTTCAGGCCGGTAAGCCCGACTATGTCACCAGGCCCGGCACTTTGGATTTGCTCGGTGTTTTTGGCGTAGATTTTATAGATTTGCCGGCTGCGCAGCTTTTGCTTAGTGCGTGCGTTGACCAGTTGCATATTGGGCTTGATGCTGCCGGCATAGATGCGCATAAAGAAAAGATCGGCATTGCTCGAAGCATTGATCTTGAAGATGAATCCGGCCAGCGGCGCCTCCGGGTCGGGTTCAATTTCCGTCTCTTCGCCGTTGTGCGCCAGGAATGCCTTGTAGGGCGGCGTGTCCAGCGGCGAGGGCAGGTAGTCTATGGCGGCGTCGGCCAGGGGCTGTATGCCCAGGTTGCCTTTGGCGCTGCCCAGAAAGACCGGGACCAGTTTTCTTTCTATGCAGAGCCGGCGTATCTCTCTTTTGAGCAGCTCCGGCTCCGGTTTTTTGCCTTCCAAATAATGCAGGGCGATTTCCTCGGAGAAATTCCCCACTTTTTCCAGCACTTTCTCGTATGCCTCCTGCCGTCTTTCGGCCTGCTCCGGGCTTAATGGCTGGCGCAGCACTTTCTCCTTATGTTCGCCGGAGAAGTTAAGTTGTTCGGCACTAAGCACATCAATAATGGCGTGGAATTCACTTTCCTGCCCCAGGGGCAGCTGCAGCGGCAGGGCGCAATCATTGAATTTGGCGTCGATCTGCGCCAGGGTGTCCTCGAAGCAAGCACCGATGCGGTCCATTTTATTGACGAACGCGATCTTTGCCACCTGGTACTTGTCGGCCTGACGCCAGACTTTTTCGCTTTGCGCCTCGACTCCTTCGACAGCGCTGAAAATCACGATAGCGCCCTCGATGGCTCGTAGCGAGCGTTCCACCTCAGCGGTGAAGTCGATGTGGCCAGGGGTGTCGATAAGGTGGAATTCGTGGTTTTTCCAGGGTATGCTTGCTGCTGCTGCGGCGATGGTTATGCCCCTGGCTCTCTCGTCGGGCAGGAAGTCCATTGTGCTGGTGCCTTCGTCGATCTTGCCATAGCGGTGGCTAAGCCCGGAATAGAAGAGCAGGCCTTCAGTGCAGCTGGTTTTGCCCGCGTCTATATGCGCGATTATACTTAGATTGCGTATGCGTGAGATATCATCCATAGTTTCATAGCCGAGTTATTTGCAGGGAAACACATAATATAATGGATGATTGCGGCTTTTTTTAGATATAGAGCAAGGCAGCAGTCTTGCAGAATCAAATTCTCGTCCCGCTGCCTTCACTAGCTCAGTTTTTTTCATTCCGGAATCCAGAGCCAGCGGGGCTAAAAGCCGCTACTCTCCATTTTTTTGCCTAAAACCCTAAATTTTAAACGAAGAAAACTTGCTCTGTCTTCGTGTAGCTTTATCTGTTTTCGTGTCCAAAATCCTGCCAATCCAGCTTTTTGGGCGGGGTTGCGGCCAGGGGAACTTCATTTGCGTTCAGCGACCAGGTCCACCACGTTCACCCATTCGATATCGGGATCGGCGGCAAAACGCTGCAGTTTGTCCTCGTATTGCTGCCACAGTTTCTCATCTTCCATCATCTCATAGCTGTGACCCCAGAAATAAAAAACGCCGCAGGCCCTGGCGGCTTCGAAAATGCTCCAGAACTGCGGATTCATAAAGTGGCAATTGCTGTGAAACGCCATCGGGTCCGCACAGGGCAAGACTTGGGCGACATTTTCCGTGCTGCGCGCATATGCGAAGCCGGCTTCCCGAAGCAGCTGCATCGTTTCCGGCGTGTAGCGACCGCAAGGCCAGGCAAAACCAGGGCAGGGCTTGCCAAAACGGTCTTCGAGCACGTTTCGTGCGCCCAGGCTCTGCTCCAGAAACACCCGGTCGTCAACCTCGCCGGCATTGCAATGGTTCATCGTGTGCGACGCGACTTCGAAGCCCTCGTAAACGCTGTTCACCTCACTCCAGGCCAGCCGTCCCGGACAATAGCCGTCGCGATATGTCCATCCTTCAGTAATCCTCCTGGACTTCAAGTGAAGGCCAGGATTGAGATTGAAGGTCGCCTTGGCGCCATACTTCCGGCAAAGTTCAGCCACAGGGATATCGTTAAGGACCCCATCATCCCAGCATTGTGCAACTTGTATCATGTTTTCCCATCTCTCTTTTCACCGAATGGATGTTCCCAAAATAATTATGATAGACCCCGTCCAAAAAGGTGGCCTGGCAGAATTTTGGACACTAAGACACACGAAGCTACACTAAGACACACCAAGTAGTTTTCGTCTAAAATTAGAATTTTAGCAGGAAATTTGCGTTTTTATACGATATTCATCGAGTTTTTCTGCTTTGTCCGGCTCCTTTTTCCCAACAAACCAAAACGGGCAAGCGGCTTATGCGGCGCCGCAGGCGCCGCATAAGCCCTTAGTGTGCCTTCGTGTCTCTTCGTGTCCCTTAGTGTCCTCCCCCTTCGTGTGCCTTAGTGGCTCAAAGACTTTTTGGACGCGGTCTAAGATACTTGGCCACTAAGACACACTTCAGTTTTTCAGTCTTTTTTCGATGATGCAGAGGTCTCTTCTCAGGTCTGGCGACTCCTCCATTTTTTCTTCGATGGAGTTGACCGCGTGCAGGATGGTGGCGTGATTGCGGCTGAACTGCTCGGCTATGGCGGGCAGTGACAGGGTTGTGAGCTTGCGCGAGAAATACATGGCTATCTGCCTGGGGAAGGCGATGTTAGCCGGGCGTCGCTTGCTGCTCATGTCTGATAGTCGTATATCATAATAGTCGGCCACGATTCTTTGTATCTGCTCGACGTTGATGCTCGAGCAGGCCTCCTCGGCGAAGAGTCCGGCCAGCAGCGAGTCGGCCAGGTCCTCGCTCATGTCTTTTGCTTTGCGGTTGGTCACGGTGATATAGTATACCAGCTGCAGCAGTGCGCCTTCCAGGCGGCGTATGTTTGATTTCACCCGGCTGGCCAGATGCTGCAGTATCTTGTCGCTGAATTTGACGCTGTGGTCGTTCTGTTTTTGGCGCAGTATGGCGATGCGGGTCTCCAGGTTGGGCGACTGTATATCGACGGTAAGGCCGCATTCAAAGCGCGAGACCAGGCGTTTTTCCAGCCTGCCGATCTCGCTGGGCGGTCGGTCAGAGGTGAGCACTATCTGCTTGCGCGAGTTATAAAGCGCGTTAAAGGTGTGGAAGAAGACCTCTTGCAGACCGTCCTTGCCGGCGAAAAAGTGAACATCGTCAATAAGCAAAACATCGACATTGCGGAAATGGCTGCGGAACTCGGGCAGGGTTTTGCGGTTGATGGCGTCAATGTACAGATTGCAGAACTCCTCGCTGAAGAGGTACTCGACCTTGGCGTTTTTCTTGAGTTTGCAGACCTCCTGGGCGACGGCCTGCAGAAGGTGGGTTTTGCCCAGGCCGGTGGGGCTGTGGATGAATAGCGGGTTGTAGACCAGGCCCGGCGAGCTGGAGATGGCCTGGCAGGCCCCCTGTGCAAAGCTGTTGTTGTCGCCAACCACAAAGGAATCAAAGGTATAGCGCAGGTTGAAGCGTTTCGGCTCCGTTTTTTCCAAAGGCGGCATTTTTATTTTGGGTGCAGCGTCAGCTTCCGGCTCGGGCAGTTCCGGCTCGTGCCCTTTCTCGAAGAGGATCTTGGTTTTACAGCCCAACTCGCTGCTGATCTCACTGGCGATAAGTTCGCCGTAGTTGTCCGAAAGCCAGTCAGTGAAGACATTGTCTGAGACACCCAGCACAAAGTGCTTGTCTTGCAGGCGCAGGGGCACGATGTCGGCAATCCACATGGCGTAGGTGGCCGGGTCTAGAGCCTGACGGATACGCCCCGAACAGGATTGCCAGACTTTTTCAACTGAAAGGCTGTTTTGCATATGTGACCGGAAAGACAGACCGCAGAAAATATGGGTCTAAAAATAAGGCGGATAGAAAAGCATGGAGAAGTTTGTCACTATTAAAATTAACCGCCTTTTGCGATTTGGCAAATGAAATTTCTGGAAAAGGGGAGTACGGGGCGACAAGAATATCCGTAAGTGCTTGATGGCTTGCAAGGATAAAAATTTTGTTGAAAAGACGGAATTTGATTTGCCCAAAAAAGAGCTTTTTAAGCGGTAAATAAGATTTTTTGGGTAAATGTAAGCTTAATGTATTGAAGCCTAATGAAAAGTAAAAGTTATTAACATTTTGTTAAAGCCGCTGGCTAATAAAAATTAGCTATTTTTTATAATAGCATACGCATCAGCCTTCGTGTGTCTTAGTGTATCTTCGTGTGACTTCGTGTCCAAATTCCCGTCGCTCGGTTTTTAGGCCGTGGTGTTTTTTTGCATTATATTATGTATTCGGCTTTTCAAGCCTTGAAGCATTTTGATTTCAGCAGGCTCCAGCCTAAGTGTTTTAGCTGGGGTCATCCCTACAGGAGTACTAATCATGAGTCGCAAGTTTAACGTTGCCATAGTCGGAGCCACGGGTGCAGTCGGTGTAGAGATGCTGAAGACTCTGGAAAAACGCGATTTTCCCATTAATAGTCTGCGTCTTTTGGCTTCTTCTCGTTCGGCGGGCAAGCTGATGCGCTGCATGGGGCAAGAGCATTGTGTGGAGGAGCTAGGCCCCGACTCCTTTGAGGGCATTGACATTGCCCTCTTCAGCGCCGGCGGCGACATCAGCCGCGAGCTGGCGCCATATGCGGTGAAGGCCGGCGCGGTTGTGGTTGACAACTCGAGCGCCTTCAGGATGCGCGACGAGGTGCCGTTGGTCGTGCCCGAGGTCAACCCCGAGGATGTCAAGCTGCACCGCGGCATTATCGCCAACCCCAATTGCACCACCACCATCATGCTGGTTGCTCTCAAGCCGCTCTATGATCTCTCGCCCATCAGGCGCATCGTGGTCAGCACTTACCAGAGTGCCAGCGGCGCCGGCGCCAAGGGCATGGACGAATTGGCCAATCAGACGCGCGATTATCTGGAGGGCAAGCCGCTCAAGCCGCATTTTTTCCAGCATCAATATGCCTTCAACCTGTTTAGCCACAACACCGACATCGGCGACAATGGCTATAACAGCGAGGAGATGAAAATGGTCAACGAGACCAGGAAGATACTGCACGACCAGGACATACAGGTCTGCCCCACCTGCGTGCGGGTGCCGGTGCTGCGCTCCCATGCCGAGTCCATCGTTATCGAGCAGGAGCGCCAGGTTTCGGTGGAAGAGGCCTTGGCGGCTCTGGGGCAGGCGCCGGGTCTGAAGCTGGTGAATGACGCGGCCAGCAATCACTTTCCCATGCCTTCTGAGAGCAACGAGCAATTCGAGGTGCTGGTGGGGCGGCTGCGTGCGGACTTAAGCTGCGAGCGCTCGCTGGCCCTATTTGTCTGCGGCGACCAATTGCTGAAAGGCGCGGCTCTGAATGCAGTGCAGATTGCCGAGCTGCTCTGAGGGATTTGGACACGAAGGGGAGAGGACACGAAGGCACACGAAGGGACACTAAGGCACACGAAGGGCTTTTTGGACGGGGTCTATGCTACGCTTATCGTTTTTATGTTGTTTTCTCGCCCTAGGGGTTTTTGCGCAGCCCGGTCCGGGTTTAGACCGCGGCATGCCTAGTGTGCCCTGGTTTGACCATGTGCGGCAGCCTTTGGCCTTGAGTTCCGAGCAGGGGCGCGCGCTCTGCCTGGCTCTGCGCAAGGGTCTGCTCGACGAGGTGCCCATCGAGGAGCTGCTGGCTCTGGCTCCCAAAGACAAGACGCCCCGGGGAGTCTTCATCAGCCTGGGCGATGCCGCCTGGCCGGAGCGGACCTATTTTGGCCTGGGCTATGACTTTTCCAGCGCTTTGCGGCAGGTATTGACTATTTTAAGAGACCGGGAGCCGGCTTACGCCGAATTGATGCGCAGCCGTCTGCAAGGCGACCAGGGCGGCAAGGCGCTGCCTTCGAGCTGGCGGGAAAAGCTGAAAAACCCCGGGCACTGGTCTTCTATGCGGCTGGATATAGTGCAGGCGGCGCTGCCCATAGAGGGGTTCTCCATCAGCCGTTCGCGGGTGATGATGTGCAGCCTGAACGGCTTGGCGTTCAGACCCGGCGAGGGCTTTGCCTTTACCGCCGAACAAATGACGGGCAGATACCTGATTGACGCAGAGCGCCGGCTAAATGTCAGGCAGATAGGCGACTTTATCGCCGAGTCGGATAACTGGGGCGCGCTCAAAACCTGGCTGAGCATGGCGAATTCCGAGCAGGAGGGCAGGGTATGCATCTTCGAGTACGACAGCTATTTCGCTGACGAGCAGGGCTGCAGAAGGCTGTTTCGCGGGCATCCCGTGCAAAGCGGCATCAGCGGGCGCAGCCCGCTGGCAATGAGCAGCGCCGTGGCAAAACGGCTGCTGGACTGCTTGCAGGAGGATGGCAGCCTCAAGGCACCCTTTCCGGAGTGGCAAAGCGGGCGCGGCGAGGGGGGCGAATTCGTCTCCAGCCAGGCCGAGCTGGCCATCGCCCTGGCAAGGCTGGCAGAGATGAGCGGCGAACAGGAATTCCTCCTTGCCTCCAAAAAAATCATCAAAGCGCTGTTGAAGAACTGCCGCAGTTCGGCTGACAAGCTGATGCGCTTCGTGCTCGAAGAGGAGGAACTGGCCCCCGACGAGAGGCAGCAGGACCCCAGGCTGATGCTTAATGTGCAGGGCAATGCGCTGCTCTGCCTGGCATTAATGGAAACCGGGCTGCTGGCCGAGGAGCAGTACGCCCAGGCCTGCCGGGAAATAATGATGTATGTTAGCCGCCAGCAATTGCGCAGCGGCGATTTTATCCACAGCCTGGTTTATCCGGACATGCGCCGCCCGCTCGAGGAGGCCTACAGCGAGGAGTCCAGGACCGAGACGGTCGCCCTGGCGGCCTTGGCCATGCGCAGATATGCCGAGTATGCCGGCGAGAGCAGACTGACCTTGATTAAACGCTATGAGCTAAGCCTGAAATTCCTGCTGCTCAGGCTGGAGCAGCACAAGGAGCTGGCGGCGCTGCCGCTCTCGCCCTGGCTGGCCGAGCTGCTCGGCCAGGCCGAGACGCTCGATGATGCACAGAGCGTACAACTGGGACGCCTGGCCCTGGCCGCCAGCCTGCAAGTCGAGAAGGAACCGGCCTTCCCAGACCTCTTTGGTCTGCCGCGCAGCTTCCCAAGCATGAGCCTGGCCGCCGAGCAGACCTGGATTGTGGCCAGCCTCTGCCAATTCTTTTTGCGCCAAGGCAAAAAAGAACTGGCAAATGATTTTCTGGCGGACGCCTGGCCGCTCTGGGTCTTTCAACAACAGGCCAGAATCGAGCCGGCCGCCGCTTCCGCCCTGCCCAGACCCGAACTCTACTATGACTTTTTTCGTGACCACCTCGAAGACTTTGGTTTTGACCTGAACGGACAAAGCACGCAAATGCTCAGCATGCTGGCCATCGCCAAATGCCTGAGCCAG
>FZPS01000008.1_pt12 | contig 24365 bp, 24 predicted proteins | sample 1817821 | NCBI WGS metagenome assembly FZPS01 (sample SAMEA104158645, study PRJEB21678) | metagenome | place: Germany | collected 2015-04-21 | reverse complement strand
GTTCATGGACTCGCTGGTCTACGGCATGATCGCTCCTGTCGTGCCATACTATGCCGATGTGATAGGGGCATCGGACCTCGAGATCGGGATAATATTCTCCGCCTATCCCATTGTGCAGCTCCTCACCCTGATGCCCGTGGGGGCCCTTTCCGACCGCTACGGCAGGAGGCCGTTCATCATCCTTGGCCTGATCATCCTGATAGTCTCGACGATCGCCTTCGCCATATCCGACAACGTACCGCAGCTTATCCTGACAAGAGGGATACAGGGCCTCGCCGCATCCTGCACGATAACCGCTGGTCTCGCTCTCGTGTCAGAGGGGGTTCCGTCGGACAGGAGGGGTGGGACCCTGGCGGTCGCCACAGCCTCCCAGGGCGCCGGCATAATGGCTGGTCCGTTGTTCGGAGGATCCCTGGTGGATGTTGGCGGATATCCATTCCCCTTCCTGGTCGCCGCGGCGCTGACCTTGATCATCCTTACCCTGACCGCGACAGCCCTTCGAGGGCCCAGGCCGAAGCACCTGGAAAGGGACAGGTGCGCGCGAACGGGGCATGGGGAGGTGCTCAGGGACAAGACGGTACTCGCGATAGTTCTCATAGTGGTCATATGGGGGGTCGGGTTCGGAATCATTGAGCCGGCCTATCCCTTGTACCTCAGTGAAGATTTCAGCGCCACGGCCTCGATGATAGGTGTGTTCTTCACTGCGATGAGCATACCCAGCGTGCTGTCCCAGCCGTTCTTCGGCAGACTGTCCGACAAGATCGGCAGGAAGAGGATAGTCATAACTGCCTCATTGCTATTCTCGATGCTGTTCTCCCTCATGGCAATGGTCGACAGTTTCTCGTTATTGCTGGCAGTCTCAGCATTGCTGGGCATGAGCTCAGGAATGTTGTGGGCGCCGAGCCTGCCGCTCATGATCGAATCGATGACCAGACGTCTGGGGAAGGGTTCGGCCGGCATCGCCAATGGCCTGTACAACAGCGCATGGGCCCTCGGCCTTGCCGGAGGGCCGCTCATCTTCGGCCTATTGGTGGAACCGATCGGGCTGGAGCCCATATCCCTGGTGTATTCCACAATCGCCGCGGCGATCGCGGTGGCGTCCATATGGCTGATCACGGAATGTCGTGGATGAGCCTATGGACCCTCACGGAACATGGTGACCTCTCTGCAGAGGTCAGGGGGTCGTCCGGTCTTGCCGACCCCACCCCTGAACGGTCCTGTGCATCGCGGTCATTTCCTGGCCTGACCGCCGTACGGCTGGTTGGCGGGAGGCGCCATTAGAGGCCCCAATGGCCGATGGCGTCCGCTTGAATCCCGTGGACGTGCGAGGTCGGCTCGGACGTGATATTGGCTGGCGGGTGCGTACGCGGTCTCCGTTGATGGTCGCCGCTCATCACTTGGACAGATGGAAGGGCTTCTGGAGCTGCGACCCATATATCGCCTGTATGACGTCAGGGCGGAGGCCGCCTCCACCTCCCGGCGATGCAGCGTAGAGCGGAGGGGCACGAGCGATATCCAGCCGACGTCCAAGACACCGGCTCACATGTTCCAGTACGTTCGCTCCACCGCAGCCTCCTCCGTCATGATGGAGAGCGCCCTGAGAACGATGGCCGCATGGGAGCGAGCGTACCGTCAACGAGACGGAGCGGAGCCCTATGCTGCGGTGCCTCGATCGCGAGAACGAGCCTGAACGGCGTAGACGGCCATGCCGATTATCATCACGAGACCGCCCGCGATGACCGATGCCGATGGCAGCGTGAACGAGAGCGTCAAACATCCGAACAGGCCAGCAACGGCCGTCCATCGCCCGAACAAGCGCTCCTTCTTCGACAGCGTCGTCGCCGAGAGGTTCGTGATGGCGTAATATAGCAGCACCGTGAAGGAGCTGAAGCCCATCGCAGAGCGCACATCGAACGAGAGCACTATGAGCACCAGGACGATCCCGACGGTCGCCCCGGCATAGTGTGGAACCTTGCGGACGGGGTGAACCCTGGCGAGCATCGCGGGCATCCTGTGGTCCGAGGCCATGGCGAACAGGGTGCGGCCGATCCCGGCCATCAGGGAGAGGAGGACCCCCAACGTGGCCAGCGAAGCGCCGAGGGTCACGAACCAGCTCCACCGACCAAAGCCTGCCTCTGAGATGGTAAATGCGAGGGGTCGGTCGGAAAGGGACAATGCGGATATCGATACCGCCGCATAGATCAGCAGCACCATGCCGAGGGACAGGAACATCGCCCTTGGTATGTTCCTCTCGGGAGCCTTCACCTCCTCTCCAAGGGTGGCGATCCGAGCATAGCCAGCGAAGGCGAGGAACCAGATGCCCGCCGATTGCAGGACGCCGTAGATGCTGTCAGGACCACTGAAGGAGATCGTGCCTTCAGGACCGGGTGCTCCGCTCAATGCCATGATGCAGACGGCGATGAGGGAGAGGACCACGATGAGGACCAGTGCCTTGACCGCGGCTGCGGTCTTCTCCACTCCAAGATGGTTCAAGAGCGTAAGCGTCACCACGGCCAGGGCTGCAAACCATTCCGCCTGCCCGGGGAAGATGTAGTTGCCGAAGGTGAGGGCGGCCGCGGCGCAGCTGGCGAGCTTTCCCACTATGAAGGCCCAGCCGGACATCCATCCCCAGGCTTCCCCGAGCCGCTTGTCGGAATAGACATAGGTCCCGCCCGATACCGGATATAGGCGTGCCAGCTGGGCCGAGGACATCGCATTGAACAGTGCCACCAGGCCGGCGATGAGGAGACCGATCAGCATTCCGGCGGATGCGGCTCCGGCAGCCGGGGCTATCGCCGCGAACACCCCTGTGCCGAGCATCGAGCCCAATCCGATGAAGATGGCATCCGTCAGACTCAATCGGCGGGCTAGCCTGTCGGATGCGTTCATGCAGGGTCGTTCGGAGCTGCGAAGATGAACATGTTTCGTCACTTCAGGGAAAGCGCACGGGACTCTCGGAAAACCTTTCAATAGCCAACGGTCAAAAGGGAAATCGATGAGAAAGGCGACATGGGCGCCGATCGCCGCCATCATCCTGGTAGGGGCGGCGGTGGCATATGTGCTCATCAGCACCCAGCCGCAGGGATCGGCACCGCCGATAGAGGATGAGCTCCGGCTGGAACCTATAGCAGAAGGGCTGGTACATCCGGTCGCAGCGGCGATCGCCCCGGGGATCGATGACCGCGTGTTCATCGTCGACCAGATCGGTACGGTCCACATGCTGATGGACGATGGCACCCTGGTCGACGAGCCGTTCATCGACCTTCGGGACGACATCGTTGAGCTTAACCCCATTTACGACGAGCGAGGGTTGCTCAGCATCGCATTCCATCCGGATTACCCATCCGACCGCCGCGTGTATGCCTTCTACACATCACCTCCGGGGGACGGCGCTCCAGAAGGCCATGATCACACCAACGTCGTCGTGGAGATGACCACCTCGGAGGATGGCCTTTCGGTCGACGAGTCCAGCGCTCGAACCGTCCTGTCGATCGATCATCCGGCCCCCAACCACAATGGCGGCCAGGTGCTCTTCGGCCCTGATGGATACCTCTATGTGACGATAGGAGACGGCGGAGGAGCGAACGACGAGGGGGCTGGGCATAACGCCGCGTCCGGCAACGGCCAAGACACTGGAGTGCTGTTCGGTAAGGTGCTGCGCCTGGACGTGGAAGCCGGAGATGACGTGGCGTATCGCATCCCGGAGGACAATCCGTTCGTCGATGGGGGTGGCCTTCCAGAGATCTTCGCCTACGGGTTCCGCAATCCAGCCTACGCGGCGTTCGACCCCGAGACCGGGGGTCTGTTCGTCGCCGATGCCGGCCAGGCCCGCTATGAGGAGGTGAACATTGTCGTGAAGGGAGGCAACTATGGGTGGAGGGTGAGGGAGGGCGCCCATTGCTTCGACCCCGATGACCCGCGCGGCGATCCCACGGGTTGCCCGGAGCGTGATGCGAGAGGGGAGGAGTTCAAGGACCCCATCGGGGAGTTCAAGAACTCCGCCATACCCGGAGGGGAAGGCGCCACGGTCATCGGCGGCGCCCCCTATCATGGCACCATCGATTCCCTGGAGGGCGGATACGTGTTCGGAGCCTTCCGCAGCGGTGGCAGCCCGCTGTTCGTCCTCATGCCCTCAGATGGGAACTGGACCCGCCACTCCGTTCCGGTGGACGGCCCATCGGGCCTGGTCCCCGGCTACCTGCTCGCCGTATCCCTTGACGATCGTGGCGAGATCCTGGTGCTGGGCGCCAGCACAGCAGGTCCGAGCGGAACGACCGGGAAGGTATGGAGGCTGGTCGCCTGACCTCCCTGCCATAGCGATCTACGAGGCATCGCATGTCATGGAGCCGTCGCCAGGATCGTTGGCGATGGCATCGTGCATCGCTCTCCCTAACGCTTCAGCGGTTGAGAGCGGATCAGGGTTCCGCTCTCATCTCGGCTGATCCCGGCATTCTGAATTGTTGTTCTTCCACCTGCCGTAGGCTACCCATGCGATGAATGCCACGCCGATCGCGGCAAGGATGACAAGGTCCCAGCCCTCCAGACTTTCCGATATGCGCAGGTAGCTCGCGCCGAGCAGGTATCCGGCGACCGTCAGGACGCTGTTCCAGATGAGCGCCCCTACGAACGTGAAGATGACGAAACGGGTAAAGCCCATCTTGGCGATCCCGGCCGGGAAGGATATGACCGACCGTATGCCGGGCAGGGAGTGGCCAAGCAGTATGCCATAGTTGCCCCAGCGGTCGAACCAGGCATCGGCCTTGCATAGGCTGTCATGCCCGAAGCCGAAGTAACGGCCGTAGCGGTCCACGAACGGACGCCCCAGCCTCCGGCCGATGAGATATGCTACCGATGACCCGCTGGTCGCCCCCGCAGAACTGATCAGCACCACCAAGACGATATTGAACCGTCCAACGGAAGCAAGATATCCGGCCAAGGGCACAATGATCTCGCTTGGGATCGGCGTGAAGATGCCTTCTATGAACATCGCCAGGAAGATGCCCAGGTAGCCAGACTGGTCTATCAATCCGATGACTAGATCATTGAGCGTCTCCAGTATACTCATGGGGCATCCCCGGTCTTCCAAGGGCAATGGAGGCTACGATATAAAATATGGCAGGAGACGACCGGCCGCAAATCTATTGAACATGGGCACCGTTCAGGATGCACTCCCATGGTAGATTTTCGTCCCTTCCACGGAACCCTGCCCCGCTTGGGCAGTGACGAGAGCATCACTGAGCGCATATCCCCTCCGTATGACATCATCTCGGAGGAGGAGCGGGCGAGGCTGCAGGGGATGATGTACAACATCACCCGTATCACCCTAGGCGGCCTGAACGGCAGGTACGAGGACGCCGCCAGGCTCCTGGACGGATGGATATCGTCCGGTAAATTGGAACGGGACGGCAAGGAGTGCTATTACCTGTACAGGCAGAGCTTCCAGGTCAATGAAGGATGGAGGTCGAGGATAGGGATCATCGGCATACTGAGGACGGAAAGTTACGATGATGGCAACGTCATACCCCATGAGGAGACGTTCTCGAACGTCAAGGAGGATCGCCTCAACCTGCTCAGGGCGACCGCCACCCACTGCGAGTCCATCTTCGGCCTCATCGACCGCTCTGACATCGATCTTGAAGAGGTATGCAAGCAGGCTGAGGGTCTGTTCGACGTCACCGATGACATGGGCACCGTCCACCAGATCCTCCGCGTCAGCGAGCCGGCGACCGTCGCGGCATTGAAGAACATGTTCTCCTCGAAGAAAATGCTCATCGCCGACGGGCATCATCGCTACGAGACCGCCTACCGCTACTCCCAGGAGAACCCCGGAGATGAGATGAAGGCATACGTGCTTTGCACGATGGTCTCCTCCCAGGACAGCGGCATGTTCGTCCACCCTACCCACCGCCTGGTGAAGGGTTTGGACTATCGGCCCGATGATCTGCTGAACAGGATGCGGGAACGTTTCACGGTTCGAGAGGTGCGGGACGCGGAGCAGATGGAGGAAATGCTGATGGAAGCCTCCAACCCGACCTTCGGCCTGATGTTGAAGGATGGGAGCATGCATGTGGCGGAGTATACCGCTCCTCAGGACGATATCCTCTGGTCGGTCGACGCATACATCTGCCAAGAGGTCATATTCAATGAGGTGCTCCGATCCATGTCCGCTGGCGGCAGCCTCACGGTGGAGCATGACCATGAAATATCCACGGCGGCCAGGCGCATGGCCGACGGGGAACTGGACCTTGCAGTGATCATCCGCGCGCCTTCCCTCGAGCTGGTGTGGAAGGTGGCGGAGAGCGGACGAAAGATGCCCAAGAAGACCACATATTTCTGGCCAAAGGTCTGGTCCGGGTTCGTGCTCTACCAGATGGGACGATGATGTTAATTATCTAAAATGATATTATTTGATCCCATGAATACCTATATGTAACAGATGCTCCAAACTAGAATTCGCGAGGTCCACGGGGAACTCGTCGAGAATCTGGGGGGAGAAAAACGTTTGGGAGCAGGATGGAAGTGGCACATGAGAGGCGGAGGTCGATCTATCTTTTCGCCTTCATCCTGCTCCTATTGATCACATTGGTAGTGGTGCCTGGCACCGTTTGAAGCTCGCACCGGTGCCCCGGCACCTCTCTTTTTATCGCCGCCCGCGTCACAGGCGTTCATTGGGGCCGAACACGTCGTCCTCATATTCGTACCGGCGATCGTCGGGCTCGAAATCATCGAGTGTGTGCTCGGTCCGACGGGGTCGCCTTTCCGCCTTTTCCATCTTCCTCCACGAGCGGGGCTTACCCTTCATCTGCCTCTTTGGAGGGGACCAGCGACGTTTCCTGCCTCGCTCTCTCCTCACATAATATATAATCATCACCAGGGCGATGGCCAGAATGGCGACGGCCCATCCGATCATGGTGATGAGCTCTGACGAGGCCAGCTGCACCGCTCCCACCGACCTTTCGGCACCTGGCACAACGTTGACGGGCATGGTCCTGGTCACATAGCCGGATAACGACACCGTGATCGTCTGGTTCCCCGATGGGGCCTCCAGGCGGAAGGAGCCGTCGTCGGCGGTGACCGTGCTCGGGCCGCCTGGCATGTAGACCCGGGCGTTGGCCAGCGGAGATCCATCGGCGTCCTGGACGTAACCGATCACGTATCCGCCGGAGATCGTGTTGAACGACCATGTATGATTCGCCCATTTCCCGCTGTGGTCGACGGCGACCACGCGGACCATGTACGTCGTTCCGACCGCCAGGGGGGCGTCGGGAACGAAGATCAAGGTGTCGCCCTCACACCGCACCGTTCCATCGACCCCGAGCACGCCGATGGTGCTGGCCTCCGGGTCGATGGGTTTGGAGTATCGTATCCAGATCTCGGTCCCTATCACGGCCCCATTGACGGGAAATGCGTCCTCGATGCTCAGCGGCACGGTGTTGAAGGAAATGCTCTTTCGGGCGGTGTTATTGGCTGAATCGATCGCCACGATATCCAACGTGTACTGTCCTTCCTTGAGCTCATTGAACCGTATCTCGCGTTTGGAGGCGGCCACGGTGGTCTGATACGCTCCGTTGAGGTACACGTCGAAGCCGACTATGTTGCCGCCTTCATCGCTGGCCGTCCACTCCACCGTGACGGTACCGCTATCGGGACCGTTTCCGATCTGTAGTGGAAGTATCTCCAGCGTTGGGATGGTGGTGTCGACCGAGAACACGACGGTCCGCTCCGTGGAGTTGCCGAACCAGTCGTATGCCGTGATCTTGACTGTGTATCCGGCGTTCTCGAGATCCTCCAGCGTGTACGACGATTCGGTGCCGTTCAACCTGACAGTCTTGAGATGGTCGCCGCCCTTCGTCACCTCGACGATGAAACGAGAGATGGGGGATGCGTCGTAAGCATTCCACAGGATGGGGACATCCGTAGTGTTGAGGGCATAGCCATTGGACGGCGAGACTATCTCCAGCTTAGGGTCCGAGGTATCGACGAAGAACGTGACCGTTAACCACTGCGAGTCGGTCCCTGTGAACGCCCATATCTCCACACTGTGGGACCCATCCCCCAGTCCGGTCAGCTCCACGCTACTTTTTGCATCGGTGCCGCTGAGAGGGACCTTATCGAGATAGATCACACAGGACACGTCGGGTAAGAGGGTCTCCCATTCCAACGTCACCGTACTGTCGCCGATGACCTCGTTGGCCTGTGGCGAGATTATCCTGACCAGCGGTTGCGGTTCGTCGGCCGCCGCCGAAGCCATCATGGGCGACGCGATGACGCACATGACCAGCAGAGCTGCTAATGCTCTAATTCTCATCCCATCCCATCCAAAAAAGGGAAAGCGCATGCTTGTTTATAAAATAACGGAAGTGGATTAGAAATGGAGCCACTGGAGGGAATTGAACCCTCGACCTACGCCTTACCAAGGCGTCGCTATACCTCTAAGCCACAGTGGCAGTGGAGACCACGAAACCGCTTGACAGTTATATAGGTTTCGTCCCCGATGGCGGAGCCTATACTGGCCATGGAACTCGAGCACGGATCCGGGCCGACCGCTCATCAAGAGAGACGAGTTCGCCGACCGGTTGCAGTGCGATCAACCGGCCAGGGGCGTCGACAGTATGCCCAGGGATTCGTAGGAGAGGACCATCAGGCCCTTTTCAGCATGCTTCCTCAGACGACTGTACACCTCAAGGTACGCTTCGGTCGGAACGATGACCGCAACCAGTATGTCCTCGTCCCCTGCATCGATGTACTCTTGCTCCGCGAGCTCCCGTCGCCAGCTGAGGTCCGACTCCACGAACTCCACGCTTATCAGAAGGTCCTCTAGGGCGGTTATGATGATGCCACGGTTCTCATCCCCTATTATCTCGTAGCCGATCACGAGATCGGGGTCATCTTCCTCTATCTGCTCGATGCGCTGCAGAATGACATCTTCGATGTCGATCAACACTCCCAATTCGTCCTTCATCGTAGATAAAAGGTTCATCCGATGGCGCCATCTTTTCGTTCTTTGATAGCCACGGCATCAGCAATGCTTATGACCGTCCCGCCGGTAAGGGAGGGGCATGAAGGATGAGATGAGCGCGTTCGACATCCTCGCCATGACCTCGGAGATGCAGATACTTAAGGGAGGCTATCTTGACAAGATCTTCCATTGGGACGGCAGGAACATCCTGCTGCGCATCAACACGCCCACCGCCGGGCGGAAGGAGCTCGTTCTGCAAGACCTCCGCTGGCTCTACATCTCGCCCGACCGGCCGGAGATGCCCGACACGCCATCCCAGTTCGCGGTACACCTCAGGAAGATACTGACCAATGGCCGCATATCCTCGATCCAGCAGAGGGAGTTCGACAGGGTCGTGGTGATGGACATCGAGAAGGGTCCGACATCCTTCCAGATCATCATCGAGCTGTTCGGAGGCGGCAACCTCATCGTCACCTCCGAGGGCAAGATCGTCAGCTCGGTCGTGTCAAGAAAATGGCGGCATCGCGAGATACGGCCTGGCGTCGAGTACGTCTTCCCTCCCTCCAGGTTCGACCCCACCTCCATGGACGCCGCCTCGTTCCGGCGCACGGTGCTCGGGTCGACGTCCGATACCGTACGCACCCTGGCCACCGCCATCAATGTGGGAGGGCAGACCGCCGAGGAGGCATGCAGGAGGGCAGGGGTCGATAAGAGCACCAAGGCTAAGGAACTGACGGACGATGACCTCTCTAGATTATACGACGCGCTAATCCTCATGTTGAACGAGGCCGCCACCGCCCGCCGCCCCCGCGAGGTGTTGAAGGACGGAAAGCCCATAGATGTCACGCCCATCCCGCTGCTGCTTTACGCCACGGAGGAGGCAAGGGAGCACAAGAGCTTCTCCGACGCCATCCACAGCTACATCTCATCCATGGAGCCCCCGAAGGAGGAGGACGCAGAGCTGGCAAGGCTGCAGAGGCAGCTGGAACAGCAGAGAAAGGCCATAGAGGCCCAGGAAGCCGAGGCCCGCGTGTTCGTGGAGATGGCCGAGGCCATCTACTCCGACTACCTGGGCACGGAGGCTCTGCTGAAGGCCGCATCGAGGCTCTCGGGAATGAAGTGGGATGCTGCGCGTACGGAAGGCGTGAAGATCCCGGGGGTGCTGTCGGTGGACCCCGAGAGGCATATGCTCAAGGCCTCCATATCGGGCAAGGAAGTGGAACTGGACTACACCCTCGGCGTTGAAGGCAACGCCGATCGATTGTACCGCATATCGAAGGAGTTCAAGGACAAGATGGAAGGCGCCAGGAACGCCCTCAAGGACACCGAGGCCCGGCTGGCGAAACGTATCAAGGAGGGTGAGAGGGAGAGACTGGCCGAGAAGCATGTTGCGCGCAAGACCAAGGAGTTCTGGTTCGAGCGATACAAATGGTTCATCACCTCGGGAGGGAAGTTGGTCATGTCAGGAAGGGACGCCCGTTCCAACGACCAGCTGGTGAAAAAGCATCTGAAGCCCGCCGATCGATATGCGCACGCCGACATCCACGGCGCCCCGAGCGTGGTGGTGAAGGAGGGCGAGAACGCCACCGAGCAAGAGATGGAGGAGGCATGCGCCTTCGCCCTGGCGCATTCCAAGGCCTGGACGGCGGGGGCCAGTGAGGGGACGGCGTACTGGGTGCTTCCAGACCAGGTGAGCAAGATGGCCCAGGCAGGGGAGTTCGTCCCCCGGGGAGCGTTCATCATCAGGGGCAAGAGGAACTATCTCTACCATCTCCCCCTCGAGCTGGCCATCGGGGAGATTGAGTACGAGGGAGCAAGGAAGGTCATGTGTGCCCCACCGTCGGCGGTGAGGGGTAGATCGTCCAAGTATGTCATCATCCGTCCGGGAAAGACCGACCGCAGCAAAGCGTCGTCACAGCTGGCCCGCGCCTTCGAGGTGCCGGAGGAAGAGATATCACGGATCCTGCCGCCTGGGGATGTTGAGATCGTGGAGCGGGTCGGCATGGATTGAGAGAAGAATGGCGCCCGCGCTGGGATTCGAACCCAAGTCCAAAGATCCGCAATCTTTTAGGATATCCAAGCTACCCCACGCGGGCCTGATTCCTGATTCATGTCACCCTTTAATACCTTTCGCCTCGAGACCCCCACGCCTCTCATTATCAATGCAGATAGTGGTAGGAAAAGGGGCTTAATCCTTGCCCCCTTAGGTAGGGCATAGGGATGCAATGAAAGACTATCGCATATGGGTGGAGGTCGCAGGGAGGAAAAGGAAATGCCACCGCTGCGATGGCGAGATAGACAAGGGGGTCATGTTCATCCGCTCCGGCGACCGCGAGTCGCCACGCCGCGCCCGTTCCATATGTGCGTCGTGCTTCGAGGAGGTCATGGACGACCTCTCACATGATTTTCAAGCCTTGAAGTCCTCCGCGGCGCAGTGTGCCGATATGGCCTTCGTCCCGATAGGCCCTCGATGCTTCGCCTGCGGTATGACGCCAGAACGCTGTCAGTGCGGACGTGAGGCTTACCGCTAATACGTCGTGATCATGTCCAACTTCCCCTTCCGCCTGGCATTGCGGTCGGCAAGGTGGAACATCGCCAGGGACAGTGCGGCGAAGACCAGGGTGGACGCCAGAAGGAAAGATAGGATCGTCAGGTCGCCAAAGTCCTGAAGGCCTCCCAGCATGGCGATCCCTTCTCCAGGGTACAGTGAGCGCCGTATCAGCTCCAGCCAGTACGTCACCGGTATCATGAGGCCGATGGCCTGCCCCCATGCAGGCAGCACCGTGATGGGGAAGACCGCACCGCACAGCAGGTACACCAGTCCGCCCACGCCTTCGTTGATGGAGGTGGAGTGCTTGGCCGTAAGCATGGATATGCCGGCCAGGGCCAGGCCCAGGGAGACGAGGCAGGCGAGCCCGAGCAGCATTGCTATCGCGAACAGCGGCCAGTCCACGAGCATGGGGTCGAAGGGGAGGCCGAGGATCAGGATGCCGAACGCCATTGATATGACGACCGCCAGCGCCGCCAGCGCCACCTTGCCCGTGGCGCGGCCGATGATGTATACATACAGCGAGACGGGGGAGATGTAGATGTTGCGCAGCGTCTGGTAGTGCTCCCTATCGGCATGGATGACGTATGTGATCCCGAAAACCACGCTGGATACGAACATGTAGAACGTGGCCCCCAGGTAGACGTAGGAGAAGAACGCGGGGTCGGAAGACACATCCTGCTTGATGATGAGATACATTATCACCAGTATGAGGGTCGTCGCTATGGGGCGTATGAAGGAATAGAGGAGGAAGAGGGCCGGGCGGGCCCAGTTGGACTCTATCTGCCATCCCAGCCAGGCAGCTAGTCGCAGCGTCCGGAGGTGGTCCCTCACTGCCATCTCAGGGTCAGCCTCCCCTCCCTGCGACCGCGCTGTTCCATGCGGTCCAGAGAGAACGCCGCAAGCCAGATGAAGATCGCCGCCTGCAACGCCAATATGACGACCTCCACCGTGACAGGGAGCAGGCCTCCTGCCAGCTCACCGAACAGCAGTTGGCGCATCGCGTCCAGGCCCAGCGTTATCGGTATGAGGGACGCTACGGCCGAGACCACCATGCCCAGCTCCCTGACCGGGAAGTAGAAGCCGGACATCAGGTAGACAGGTTCCTGCAGCAGATTGGAGATGTTCCAGGCATCTCGGCCGTACATCAGGAACAGGGAGGATAACGCCATCCCCATGCCATAGACGGCCAGCATCGTGAGGGTGAACACCGCCACGAGCGCAAGCGGGTCCGCCATCATTATGTGCACCTGGAAGATGAGCACCCCCAGGACCAGGGTGCTTAGGGCCCTGACCGCCGATGTGAAGAGGCCTCCCAGGGCCATGCCTGCCAGCAGGGCCATTCTCGACATGGGGGCCACCATGAACAACTGGAGGTTTCCCACCTCCCGCTCCCAGAACAGCTGGGCCGCCATCCCCCACAGCACGTTCAGCCAGAACGCGGTCATTGCCCCGCCCAGCACGACGAAGCCTTCGAAGACGGGGTCTGCGCCCAACGCGCGGTAGTAGAATATGTAGGCGGCCACGCCCAGCAGTGGAAGCAGGACGTCGAACACCACCCAGGACGGCTCCCTGGTCGCCCCGACGGTCCTGGCGTAGGCGCGCGCCAGGCCGGCCCGGATATTGAGGGCCCAGTCGCTCATTCCAGCCCTCTTCCCACCAGATGCATGAACGCATCCTCCAGCGTTGGCTCGTTCTTGCTCAGTCCGACGACCTTCCCGCCCGCCGCCACCACGGCGGATATCACGTCAGCTATCACGGATTCATCTTCCAGCACCATGCGGACCTTCAGATGGCCGTTCGATGGCCTGGCGGTCAATCCCCTGACGCCGGTCAAGGAGGATAGGCGCGCCGTGTCGATAGGGGTCGTCTCGATGAGGAAGGACGAGTCGTTGCCCACCCGGCGCTTGAGCCCGGCAGGCGTATCGACCGCCACGATCCTCCCGCGGTCGATTATGGCCACCCGGTCGCACAGCTCCTCCGCCTCCCTCATGTAATGGGTGGTCAGCATCATGGTGCGGCCTTCGCGCTCGCGGACCCACCTGCGAAGATAGTTCCTTATCGAGATGCTCGTCGTGACATCCAGGCCGAGCGTCGGTTCGTCAAGAAATATCAGATCTGGATCGGTCGAGAACCCCCTTATGATGTTCATCTTCTGACGCTGTCCCGTGGAGACGGTCCGGAGCTTGACGTCGGCCTTGTCCTCGAGGCCGAACTCCTCGAGCAGAGCATCGATGCGCTGCTTCGCGACCTTGCCCTGGACGCCATAGAACTGGGTGAACATCCAAAGGTTCTCGCGTATGGTCAAGAGCCCATAGCCAGATATCTCTCCCCCGGAGACCATGTTGATGCGTTTCCTGATCTGCTTCGCCTCGGAGTCGACATCGTATCCCAATACGCGAGCGGTCCCGCTGGATGGAAGGAGAAGGGTGCACAGTATCTTTATCAACGTGGTCTTGCCGGCGCCGTTGGGGCCAAGGAGACCGAACAGTTCGCCCTCTTCCACAGTGAGGTCTACATCGTCGAGGGCTACGATCTCCTTCCGTCCGGAGAATACCCTGCTCAGGGACCGAACTTCAATGGCTGAGGGCACCCTGGCAGGATTGGTTTCCTGATTAAAAACGATAGCTTAGTGTTCCATGTTCTGCCAGTAGGTGGTGACGTACCCGGCGACGCGGTTGCGCAAGGTCGTCGACTCTACATTGGTCAGCTTGGATACCAGCATCTTGTTGTTCTCGAAATCGTCATTGAACACCGAAGGATATTTCTGAACGAGTTCGAGAGCAATTCTCTTGATGTAAGTGGAGCGGATGTTTCCCATGAATTCACCTGGGCTAGGAGGTTGGTTAAGGAAAAACCATATTTAATCCTTTTCAGAACCCGCCGAAACACCCAGTCCGCCACGCTTCCGCAGGTCGTTGCGAGGGCGGCCGCACGACAGCGGGCCTTCTGGGCACCTTCCCCTGGAGACGCACGGGGGGCCGGCATTGGAGAAGATCGATGGCGAGACCTCTTGCACCTGGCGGAGCATCTCGTCCGCCACCGCCCTCAATTCCCACTGCGCCCGGTTGCAGCATCTCAGCTCGAAGAAGTGCCACAGCTCCCTTGCGTTCATGGTGACCGTTATGTTGGTGACGCAAGCGTTTGGGAGCACGTAGCGGGCGTCTTCCTTCGGCACCCGCTCACTTAGGAAACGATATTCCTCCCATATGCGGTCCATCAGTTCGCGGTACCGGCTCGCTGCCTCCTCATCCCTGCCGATGCTCTCCGGCATCACGTAGTCGGCGTTCTCCATCTTCACGTAACGTTGTGATTGCTGGGAAAACGAGGCTATACGGTGTCTTACCAGCTGATGCGAGCTTGCCCTGCTAATCCCTTCGATGGAGAACGTGAACGCGGCATGCTCTATGACGGAATGATGGCCTGCGCTCAGGGGGGCCCTGAGGCGTCTTTCGATCCTCCCCTCGTCCTCTTCCTGCATGAGCTCCGATGCGCCTGAGCCGGAATAGCAGGAATGGGCGGCCGCGGCGCATAGACGCTCCGCGTTCTGGGTGTAAGAAAGGAGAGTGACTCGCACACTACCCCATATGCGAGGGCGTTAAAAGCTTCATCGCAGATGCTGATGGAAGTGGAATCTTGCCACGGCATTGCCCGTGCCGTCCCCTTCCTTGTCCGGGGGGCCGCCCATCAGCTCCTTCAGGCGGACCACTCGCAAGTCGTCCCGCCCCAGTAGCCTGACGATGCCTTCGACATGACCGTCCCCGACCACTGCCACCACCGACGGCCAACGCGAGGCGGCGGCATCGATGCGGCGGGCCATGACCACGTTCCGCTCGTCTATGAGCACTCGCTTCATGGTGGGGAACTGCCTGCCCATCTCCTCCAGGTAGCGCTCTTCGTTCTCCTGAAAGTCGCTCAGCTCCTTCTCCACGGTGCGGCGGTTGAGAAAGAGCGAGACGAACGCGGACGTCATCAGACGGACCTTCTCGGAGGGCGGCATCTCCTTCCACAGCTTACGGAACATCCTAGAGGCGTCCTCGTCGATCATCAATACCTCCGAGCCCACCTTCCTGGCCGCATCCACCGCGGCCAGCATCTCGGCTCCCGCCTCGCCGCCGTAGCTTCGGGCCAACCGTTTCTGGAACACCGAGAGCAGGCGATATGGCAGGGGGGCGTTGATGCGCTCCTTGGGCGGCTCGACCAGCGCCTGGTAGCGCGGGGGGTCCAGCTCCACGCATACCGCGTCAGGTCTCTCCGCTTCGATGATGCTGCGCACCTGGGCAGAGATGTTGAAAACATGCCCGACCCCTATCAGGACGATCATTGACGATTCATCACCGAACATAATCAATAAGGTTTGGGTACCGCCGGCCACTGGCCGGCAGGGCAGAAGTCTCGCTCATGCCTTGGCCCTGGGACAGCGGCCATGATCGCGGATTAGAGCCCATGAGGCCACATTTCCCCTGATGTCTACTTTATTAATGATTGAAAAACATCCTATTAACAAAAACGGTAATTCCCATCAAGTTACTATTAATATCGACATATCATTTTATAGCGTCAACATGAATGATACCGCTCATGCCGATTGTCAGCGTTTCCTTGACCGAGAAAAACCTTGAGACCCTGGACATGCTCCAGAAGACCTATGGACTGACCGGACGGAGCGAAGCTGTCCGCGTATGCATCCGGTCCGCCGAGGCCGAGGTGTTGGTGATGTTGTCGCCGCAGACAGGGAGCGCGGCACGCTCCATGGCGATGTTGAAGGGGTCCTCATAACCGTGCACTTGGCCGATGGCGCTGACGAGCACAGGCATGAGTATCAGGAGATCATCACCACGCAGGTCCATTCTCATCTCAAGAACGGAAAGTGTCTCAACGTGTTCCTGGTCCGAGGACAGGCCGCGATCGTCAAGACGATGCTCGCCGAACTGCAGGGAAGCGAGCAGATGGAGTATGTCAAGTTCATCCCGTCATGAATGCAAGGGTACATGGAACGGGCAATGCGGGGCTCGAGCATGTCATCGCGATCCGTTCGACCTCGCTCCCCTGGCCATGGATGGCTCCGCAACCTAAATCAACATGGTTTGATTCTTCTCCCCCATGAAACCGCAGTGGGGCCTCGTCGCCTTCGATATGGACGGGGTGTTGGTGGACTACACCTCCTCATGGACGTGGGTGCACGACCACTTCAAGATCGACAATGAGGAGACGCTGCTGGCGTACATCCAGGGCCGCATCGATGACCGGGAGTTCATGCGCCAGGACATCAGGCGGTGGATGGAGCTGAAGGCGGACATCTGCCGCAGCGATCTGGAGACGATCCTGGAGCCGGTCCCCATCATCGGTGGCATATCCGAGACGGTCGAGGCCTTGCATGACGCGGGGGCGAAGGTGGTGATCGTCAGCGGCGGTCTGGACATGACCGCCGAACGCATAGCCCGCGAGAACGGTTTCGATGGTTATCTCGCCAACAGCGTGGAGTGCGACCCCAGCGGCGCACTTACCGGAGAGGGCGTGCTAAGGGTGGACCTCACCAACAAGGGCGCGGCCCTGAGGCACTTCCAAGAGCTGTATGGTGTGGACCAGATGAGCACCGTGTCCATCGGCAACAGCTTCGTGGACGTGTCGATGTTCGCGCTGTCGGGCCTGGCTATCGCGTTCAACCCCATCGATGAGCAGGTCAAGAAGAACGCTGACGTGGTGATCAACGCCAAGGACCTTCGGGAACTTCTACCCTACATCCTGAGAGATTGATCCCGATATCCGTGCTCACCTATCAGCGGCACGAACACCACGCCACCCAGGCCGGTGCGCTCCAGGCTGTCCCCTTTGCGGGTGACCAGCACAAGGTCCTGATAGCCTTGCCCTCCCACGGGGATGAGCATTCGACCATTGTCCGCCAGCTGTTCCTCCAGAGGCTTGGGGACGTCCGGTGCGGCGGCGGCAACTGTTATGCGATCGTAGGGAGCGTGCTCCGGAAGACCGAGGGAGCCATCGGCGATGACCACATCGACGACGTCATCATAGCCCAGGCGCTCCATGGTCTCCTTCGCCCTCCTTCCGAGCGGTTCCAGGCGCTCCACGGTGTACACCATCCCTCCCGGGCGGACCAGTTCCCCCATCAGGGCTGCATGGTAGCCGGAACCGGCCCCGATCTCCAGCACCTTGTTGCCGGGCTGCAGGTCAAGGGCCTGCAGCATGATCCCCACCATATGTGGCGCGGATATCGTCTGCCCCATGCCTATCGGAAGCGGAGAATCGATGTAGGCCTGGTCGCGCATGTCGGGAGGAAGGAACTCGTGACGCGGGACGCGCTCCATGGCCTCCAACACCCTCTCGTCCGTCACGTATCCTCGTGACCTGAGTCCGTTGACCAGCCTGCTCCGCTCCGCCTCGTACATGATCATGCCTTGGTGGACCGAACCGCCTTGGTATAGATCCTCACGATGTCCCTGGCGGGAACCCCTCCCCTGCGGACGGTCCCCTCCTTGGAACGGATATTGTGTATGACAACGTTGTCTCGCCCCACGGTCATGAGGTCGCCGACATAGAACTCCTCATCGGGCAGTGCTTCCAGCTCTGCCGCCAGGGTGCGGGAGTGCTTGTTCACCGATATCTTGACGATGACCTTGTCGAACCTTTTCGCCCATAGGGTGTCGACGTCCTCCACCGCGGAACTCTGCACCCTCCGGCCGTCGCTCTCGATGGCAGTGATCAAGAGATGGTTCTCCCCCAGATACACCTCGTCGTCGACGGAGATCATATCGCCCGACATCAGCTCGATGTGGTCCTTTTTAGAGGTCCCACGTTCAGAGATGACTATGGGCACCCTGATATGTTCTGGCTCCCTGACCACGGTGACATAGACCTGCCCGCATTCCTGGCACTTGACCGTGGCCTCAAGAACCTCCTGTTTCCTGCCCAGCTTGCCCTTCAGCACCTCATGTACCGCATGCTCATCGCAGTTGGGACAGTCCAGGTAAACGGCGTTTGGTACCGACATTTTCATCCGGGCTATCCATGCACCTGTCTTAAAAATAAACCTATCGCCCTCGGCGAGAGGGGAAGGGGCCCCCGTGACCGGGAACTATCATGTCTCCGGCACGGCAGATGCGCTCCATGCTGGACAGTGCGAGCTGGGGATCGACGTTTATCCCCGGCGGCAGCCACCGCTCATGATTGTCCCTCGTCGGCATGGCGTCCCCCGCGATCGCGAACACGGCGCCGTCCGTCCTCGCCACGACGCTCATGCTCCCCAAGGTATGGCCTGGAGTGTGCAGCAGCGAGACCCCTGGGGCCAGTTCCATGTCCTCCGTCACCGGTTCGATGCCTTCGAAGGGGCGCTCCTCCGCCCTGGCCAATTTTCTTGCCCTGGGAAACAGGTCCAGGTTCCCCATGTGGTCGTGGTGAAGATGGGTGAGCACGACGACATCTATCTCGGAGGGAGAGATGCGGGCTCTCTCCAGGCCTTCCATGAGCTTGCTCCGGTTCTCCCGGCTGGAGGTGTCGACCAATATCCTGGCCTCCGGGGACAGGACGAGCGTGGAGGTCGAATGGGCCTCCACGACCCTCTTCCCCTCTCGGCGAATTCGCCCTGTAACCACTGTAACTACCTGGTTCATCGCACTTCCACCTCGAATCCGCAGGGGCAGTTCATCCTGCCGTTCCTGTACTGCATCCTCTCTCCGCACTGCGGACACTTAGCATGTTCGGCGAAATATTCCAGCCACGCCTTCCTCACGTCGGCATGCTCCTCCGTCCGAATGGCCTCCAGGGCGTTCTTGAGCGCGGGCGTCGTGGCGAGCGGTTCCAGCACTTCCACGTCGGTCGGGCGGAAGGCGGCCGCGCTCCTGGAGGCAACGTTCCTTGCCAATGCACCAGCGACGATGGCTCCGACGATGAAGCCCACCAGATGGGCCTCCCACGCCACCCCGCTGTTCGACAGGCCGGCATACTGCACCACCGAAAGGATGAACCAGCTCAGGCCGGCAAGCCACACCGGGACGTTGGGCAGGAACAGGAAGCCCAGTATCATCGGTATCTGGTCGCGGGGATACAGCAGCAGCAAGGCGCCCATGACGCCGGATATGGCTCCAGAGGCGCCGAGCACGAGCGTTCGCGGTTCGGCGGCCAGCACCAGTCCCATGAAGAGGGTGCCCGCCACTCCCGATATGAAGTAGACCGCGGCGAAGCGCGCCTTGCCTATGCGCTGTTCCAGCGGCATGCCGAGAAGGAACAGGAACAGCATGTTGCCGAGCAGATGCGCGACGAAGTCGGCATGCAGGAACATGGACGTGAACAGCGTATAGACCCGTCCATTTGTGAGGTCCTCCGGCCGGAAGGCCAGCTCTTGCACTGCCGGCGATGTTATGGCGAAGGATGCGAACGGCGCGGTGAGGATCTCGACGAAGAATATGGCGATGTTGCCTATGAGCAGCATCGGGGTAAGGTCAGAGTGCTTCCTCATCCCCAGCACCAGTGTGGCGGCGATTATGACCATGACCAAGTAGGAAGCAAGCTCCATGGGCGTGCATATTCCATCGTGTTTAAAGCTAATTTGGTCCCGTTAGCGTCCCTGAGCTTAAGATGTACCTACGGCATGCGGTGGGCGAACATGCGATATCGCCGAGAGTTCGACATAGTCGAGTGCCAAGAGGTGTATCCTCCATCGGAGGACACCTTCCTGCTATTGGAAGCGCTGGAGGTCAGCAGCGACGAGGCTGTCCTGGAGATGGGGCCAGGCACCGGCTTGATTACCTGCCACCTTGCTGCCTGCGCCGCCTCGGTGGTGGCCGCTGACATCAATCCCAAGGCGGTGAAGTGCACCGATGCGAACCTCCGTCGAAACCGGTTGCCGGGCGAGGTCAGGATGAGCGATCTGTTCCAGAACGTGCCGGAGAGGTTCGACGTCATCGTGTTCAATCCCCCCTACTGCCCCGGGACCGAACGGGACCGCCTGGCATTATCCTGGGCGGGAGGGCCAAAGGGCGTGGAGGTGACGGCTCGATTCCTGGCCGACGCCCCTGAACACCTCCTCCCGGACGGAAGGATCATCATCCTGCTGTCCACGGAGATGGAGGCGCAGGCCCTGGAAGAGGCGTTGAGGCCTTTCCGCCGCACCGTACTGGGGCGCCGGCGGCTGTTCTTCGAGGAGCTATGGGTCGAGGAACTGCGCCCGTTGGACTGACAGACCGGGACGTCTACTTCCCAGCGACATCGCAGGCTTGCGACGATGCCGTCCGCCATCTTCGGCATGGCGGCCTTGAGCGGCCAGCGCAGCTAACGAGCCGCCCTGCTCGGCCACTAGGATGGTCTCGATCGACCTCGCCGATGCAGGCCCATTGAGGGTTCAGGACAGAAGCTTCTTCAGCTCCTCCCTGAGCAGTTCGTTCGCCGCCTTGCCGTCCAGGCGGCCCCGGAGTTCGGCCATGACGGGCCCCATCAATGGGCCTACGGCGCCCATGCCCTTCTCCCTTACGAACGCTTCACGCTCACGGACCACCTTGGCGACGATCTCCCTGGCCTCATCGACGCTCATCGCTGACAGGCCCAGTTCCTTCACCGCATCATCCACGCCCTTTCCCTCCGCCATCTTCCTCAAGACGTCGGGCATCGCCTCCTTGGCGAACTTGCCTGCGGACACGCCGGCAAATGCGGCCTTGAAGGCGGCCTCGTCCAGGCGCGAGATGTCAACATCCCGCTCCAGTTCGGAGAGGGTGGACGTGAGGGTCCGGGCGGCCAGGGCCGCCATCTCGCGATCGGCGGCTATCTCTTCGAAGACGTCGTCCCAGCCTTCCCGGACCAGCTGCCTCGCCTGCTGCTCATGGATGCCATAATCGGCGGCGATGCGCTTGGTGCGGGCCTCCGGAAGCTCCGGAAGGTTCGCGCGGATGCGGTCCATGCGCTCGGCCGGCACGGCGATGGGCGGCACATCGGTCTCCGGGTACATCCTGGCGGCCCCGGGAAGAGGGCGGGAGTATGTCGAGGAACCGTCGGGCTGCGGGTCCCTCGTCTCCTCTGGAACCCCTACCAGTGCTTCGTTGGCCCTCTCCACGGCGGCCTCCAGAGCATTGCGGGCCTTCGCCTCATCGGCCGCGCAAAGCACGAACGCATCCCCGGGGGCTGATCCCAGGGCCTGCCGGACCGCGTCCACGTATTCCTGCCCGATGCCGTAGGCCGGCAGTTCGTCGGAATGGAATATGCCCTTCACGCCGCGGGTCCGGGCGCGCTGGGCCATCTCCGCTCCCAGGCGGAGCCTTCCATCGGCAGAGCGAAGCACGCCGGCGAAGCCGGGAAGCTTTGAGGCGAGCACCTTCCCGCCGCTCTTCAGCGCCCCCGAGATGACCTTTGAGGTGCAGCCATCGAAGGTCGACGTGATATCGATCGATTCCACGGCCGCCGGACCAACGCCCCTCTCCTGGAGGATGTCCCGTATGGATAGGAGGGACCTCTGCCTCTCCATCTCCTTCTCCACATATATGGGAAGCATGCGAAGCTCCTGCACACCCTTGATCTCGACGCGAGCGCCGCCGGGTATGGATATGTTGATGTCCTCCCGTATGGTTCCGATGCCCCTCTTCACCTTCCGGGTGGCGCGCATTATGGAGCCAAGGCGCTGGGCGACCTCCTTGACCTCGTCGGGGGAGTGCATGTCAGGGCCCGTTGCTATCTCGATAAGAGGTATGCCAAGACGGTCCAGGCGATACGTTATCTCAGAACCGCTGGTCTCCACCTTGCGGGCGGCATCCTCCTCCAGACATAGGGAGGCGATCGAGATCCGCCGGCCGTTCACCTCCAGGAATCCGTCCATGGCCACCATGGCCGTTCGCTGGAAGCCAGTGGTGTTGGATCCGTCGATGACCAGCTTGCGCATGAAATGTATCTCGTCCACCGGACTGGCCTCCACCAACGCGGCGACCGTCAAGGCCAGCTCGACCGCCTCGGCGTTGGCTGCATGGGGAGGCTCCTCGTCCGCGTCCACCAGACAGCTGGCGGAGGGAGGGGCCTGATATCGGAAGCGCATCTTCCTCTCGGCCTGCGCCAGGGCGGCCCTGTCGATCTCACCCATCTCCGACTGGGTAGGCCTGAGACGGCGCTGGAACGACGCGCCCTCCTCCTCGACGAGGCAAGAGGGGCAGTCGCAGAACAGTTTCCGTGTGTCGAGCTGCTGATGGATCTCCAATCCAACGGTGACCTCGTGGCTCATTGCATCTCCCTCCTGCCGGTGATCTCGCCCCTCATGTCCGTGACCATCATCCTGCCAGCCTCCTCCAGGTCGCTGGTCTGCCCCAGCACCCACATGAGCTTGACATATGCGGTCTCGGGGAGCATGTCCCCGCCTGGAACGACGCCGGCGGACAGCAGGTCCCTCCCGGTGGCATAGACGTTGAGGTTAACGCTGCCGTGAAGGCATTGCGAGGTCATGACCACCATCGTGCCGGCTTCCACGGCCCGACGGATGGATGGAATCAGCTCCCTGGACACATGCCCCAGGCCAGACCCGGCGATGACCACTCCCCTGCTCTTCTCCAGGATGCCTTCGAACATCGACGGGCTCATGCCTGGGTAGAACTGCACCAGCGCCACGTCCTTCTCCATCTCCACTCTCGGCGACACCTTGACGTTCGATTTACGTCGATATGGCGCGAGATGGTCTATGCCACCCTCGAAATCGACCCTTGCCACGGGAGGGGCGTTCACGCTCTGGAACGCATCCCGTCGTGAGGTGTGCATCTTCCTGACCTTGGTGGCCCGATGGACCGCCGCGGAGACGTCGGAGGAGGAGTCGTGCATCAGCACCAGCACCTCCGCTGCATCGGAAGAGGTGATGAAGCGGGCGGCGCTCACCAGGTTGGTGTACGCATCGGAGGAAGGGCGGTCGGAGGAGCGCTGCGCGCCTACCAGTACGACCGGCCTTGGAATGTCGCCAAGCATGAAGGACAGGGCGGCGGCGGTGTAGCCCATGGTATCGGTGCCGTGAGGGACGATGACGCCTTCAACTCCGGAGTTCAACCTGTCCGCGGCAACACCGGCAAGGTGCTGCCAGTTCTCCACCGTCATGTTCTCCGAGAAGGTGGAGTACAGGACCTCGGCCTTCACATCGCAGATGTCGGCCATCTCTGGAACTGTAGAAAGGAGGTCAGCGGCGGACAGGGCAGGATGCACCGCCCCGGTGCGGTAATCGACGTACGAGGCGATGGTCCCTCCAGTGCCCAGGACTGATACCTGCGGAAGCCCCTTTCCGTCCCCCATCGGCCGAGGAGCCCTTTCCTGGGACTCCCTCTTGGCGACGACCTTAACATCGGCCGAGGGGGTCACCATCACGCCGACGTTGTACCCGTTCTTCAGCTTGAGGATCATGACGTCAGGATGGCTGAACTCGTGATGGGGCATCAGGACGCCAGAGTATTCCCGGCCATCTACGGCGACCTCTAGAAGGTCGCCTTCAACGGCGCCTATTCGTTGAAGCAATGATAGAAGATAAGGCGAGTAGCTCATGGAACCGACCGAGCGCGGAATGCCGTTCATCCTTAATTAAGGGTGTGCGGTCCATCGGGGCCCACGGCCCCAACCTGGATAAAGGAAGGGAGAAAGGGGTTTGAGGGGCGCTCACCTCTTCCTGACCAGCATGATCGCGCCAACGATCACGCCCATGATCACCAGCGCCAATGCTCCGAACACGAGCGGGCTCATCCCGAGAATGGTACCCTTCTTCACGGTCAGCACCATCTTCAGCTGCATGTCGCCGCCGACGTCAACGGTTGTACTGGTCGACGTCTGGTCATTGTACGATGCGGTCACGGAGCTTTTTCCGAGCGAGGCGTTCACGCCGTCCTTTGTTTCTAGGCTGACAGG